>JAABUT010000050.1_pt1 | contig 215994 bp, 218 predicted proteins | sample 5559281 | NCBI WGS metagenome assembly JAABUT01 (sample SAMN10711880, study PRJNA513359) | rock metagenome | isolation source: Antarctica rocks | place: Antarctica: Victoria Land, Ricker Hills nord | collected 2016-01-04
CGTCCATTATTTATTATACTTGCCGCGCGGTGCGAATGTAATTTTATTGAATTTTTTCGGGTCGTTCCAACACGTCATTACAGATCTCGGTTCGCTTGGCAGGCTGGCAGGGCCAACGCTAGCCATGGTGCCATGTCAACAAGTCGATACGGTCACACTCACGAGTCACGGTCTCACTCTCACGGAGGACGGCACCCGAGGAACACCCCACCGTCCATGTTGCTCACGTTTTCGAACAATCTACCAATGGTGCCAATACCTGCTATCATGACGTCATCTAGAATGGCTGCATATTTGAAAGCGGATTGACCTGCATTGAGCTCTAATGAGGAGGAATAGAAGCACTATTTACAACGTAAGACGTGCATCCTCCGTTTGAAAGGTTCAAGCACCCCTTCGTGCGTTCGTAGTCATGAGAGTGATCTTCTTACCCTTTCTCTTTTTGCTACTCACGCCAGTCGGTCCGGCTTGGGAACTGCCTTCTGCCATAGAAATGGCACTGACTTGGGCGACCAAGTCATCTTCCTGTAGGAGATCCCGCTCCCAATTCTGAAGCCATCCATCATTGTCGGACGGCTCATGCTCTTGAGGCACTGCAGGTAAGCCAGGAGAGGCCGGGACGATAGCTGTAGTACCCCACACGGTTCTCGAAGCACTAGGACTCGTAGACGGCGATGCTAGCGACGCGAATGCCGAACCACTGTGCCCTCGGGAAGATGACCATGGTGGCGACGATGAGTTAGATCCATGACTTATGGTTTGCAGAGCATCAAAGCCTTCGTCTACTCGAGGCAAGGGCCGAATTTCAACTTCAGACATCGTTCCACGACTCGAGTCTGGTCGTTTTCGTCTAGTGATCGCCCACCGCTTATCGTCCTCTTCTTTCTCAGCCCTGGCCCGTTCCTTCTCTTCGCGTACCTCTTTCTCTCGAATCTTGGTGCGCCGCCGCTCAACGTCAGCTGAGAATCCTTGCAAGACCTCCGGAGCCACAATATCAGTCCAGTTGCATTCCAGAAACCCAACCTCACAGCCGTGAGGGAGGTGCGCAAGGTACTTTGCTCGGCGCCGTAGCTCGTCGTCAACAATATGGCCTGTGGAGACTCGCTCTACTCGGGGAAGAATGGTAGAAGGAAAGCTTGCGAAATCTCCAAACGCTGCCTTGAGAATCCGTATATCAAGTGGAGATAGATAGTAGTGCAGTAATGCCTCGTAAAAGAAAAAAGGGGTATCATTCTGTGATTGGTGACTGGAAACTTCAGGCTTTGCCCTCGAATGGCTTGAGGATATCTGTTCGATACTCGATGGTTGTGGTAAAGAACGATTTGCGGACGAGGGATTCAGGTCTGGCGGCAATGACTCACCAGGTTTCGTTCTTAGTCCATTTGTCGGTTCATCAAGAGATGACTCAGAAGTTTGACTTTGCGGAGTAATAACGCCTTCTGACGAAGATTGTCCTGATTTCATAGGATGCTGTATTGAGTAAAAGTCTGGAATGTCCTCGTCGTTATCATGAAATTTGATAGGCGGACGCTTCGATTTTTTCTCTTTTGGCTGTCGAGGCGGATTCGGAGGATTTCCTATCCCTTTCACCCTCACCTTTGCATCTATAATGGCAGAAACCGCTTTCTTTGTCCACTGAGTCTCTTCTCCAAACATCAATTCATCTTCTTTCTCTTGTACCAGAAGCTCCTCGATTTCGCCGTCATACTGAGCTAACATATAATCCTCGCTCCCTTTCATGACCCGCGCGTAATCCATAACCTCCGCAGCGAAGTACCAGGGGACGTCTTCAACTCTTTCAAGAGACTCTGCGCCATCTCGGGGTAACGCAAGGATGCTTCCTAATTGTCGTGTGATTAGTCTCAAAACGACATCGCCACCTTCTCGAGGAGGCTCCCATTCCTGACCCTGGAACCAACGGACCGGCCGCGTCTCAGATATATACACACTATCCCAACAGATTGGGCATTTCTTCCACCTTGCTTTTTTCTCGGGAATTGGATTTGAGTCATCAGTGGATTGCATATATCGGATAAGGCAGGGTAGGCAAAAAATATGCCCGCATTTGGCCATTCGCGGAGCGACAGGAGTTGAGAGGCAGATAGGGCAGTTCGTCGACTGTGATTGGGCGGAGACAAGGATCTGTAGAACCGTAGCCCAGTTTAAATGTACATCTGCATCCATTGCCTGGGCGCGATAATCACCTTTCGGATCGACAATGAACCGATAATTGGCGTGAATATATCTGTAGTACGATGAACCACCAAAAAGTATCCCAAGTCCAATATGACTGACCTTGCTTTGTCGACGGCATGATACCCGGAGCCAAGGCCCCACGTAGGATTTCTTCGAGTATTCTGCCCAGGATAAGAGTATTGATGATTCTGCGGACGAGGTGGGAGGGTAAAATTCATGAGATGCGTTATCGAAGTACGCCCTTTTCGGCTGTTTGTACACTGCAAGGCCGCCTGTGGATCGCCTTTTGTTAGTTACGCTATAGCTAGATGAGGATTTAGGGGCCAAAATGTTTGCTCACGGATTCAGCAGCAGCATCCTCATCCGCAAGCCTTGGCCGTCGTTGGCCCTTATGTTGTTTTCGGAAGGACTGATTGCTTCTGGCGGCGAAAGGTGTGGCGCGAGAAGTAGAGCCAGCACCAAAGCTACCGGATCCGCCACTTCGGCGCTGGGGATGAGTCTCGGTACTGAAGGATGAGCTGTTTTGTGATTGGGAAGGGGATGGTATCTGAGAGGGAGGATTTGCGTTCTTTGGTGTGACTAAAGAGGGTGATGAGTTGGACATCCTGAGAGTTCCGAAATAGATTGATAGTTCTCAAGCTTTAATGCCAATAACGCCCATGCATAAAGGAAATCTAAAGACTTGTGTATGAGACACAGATATCGTAGGTATTGTGAGTACTCCAGCCCTGAGGAGTGAGGGGGAGTCATGGAGAGTCAGGCAACTTCACAATTCTAAAGCACGTGATATGACGACCGGTATGGTGCCCCAAGAAAATTCCAGCGGAAATGTTAAATACAAACATTGTAAGCAGCAAAAACTTCGCGAGAACTACTTTGATTTACTAGTATTTCCTTGTTACATTCATATTCAAAAGTGAAGGTTCCTAATGAATATCAAGTCCCCTGTAGGCGATCTTGGGAAATTGACCAGCAAAAGATTGTCCCCTCACAAAAAGGCACAGCTGCCACCAAAACCTTCAAACAGCGTTCAGAAAACGAACAGTCCTCCGGTTATCTTGTGAAAATCGTTTTGATCAATGTCCTTCAAGCAGAGCAGCTGCCGAACTACCAGCACTGACAACTTTGACGGAGCCCGGCGTGGGTGATAACCGGATATAGTAGGAAACCCATCACGGCCGAGGAAGCCGTGATGGACACCCATCTCCCTCCCATATCTCACGTTCGGCCGGCTATACCTCTTCACCATGGGTCAAGGCAGCATGAGATGCCCTACACTCCTCCGCCTTCCTCACACCACTTGCATTCATACCGCGGCTATCAACAACATCCATACTCCCACGGCCCTCCCCCACAGCACTTCCAGCAACACCCTCCACCGCAATGGTATCAATATCAGCATCCAATGACAAGGCCGTACCAGCATTATTCACCCATGGTCAATGCATCTTACCCAATTCAACATCATCAACATCCTGCACAGCACCAACCGCATCCACGACACCATGCGCCCTCGTCGTCCTCAATACACTCACATCAAGATATCCTCTCCCCATCTTCTTCTACTGCATCTTTCTATGTACCATCTGCGGCGCCAATGAGTACACCGAATCCGTACGTAGCTCCGCTGACACCTCCTCCGGCGCCCTCTCGGCGTATGCCCTACTACCCTCCTGTGAGTTTGTCAATCCACTTTATCCTTTGGAGTTGGGGTACTAACGAGGTATAGCTACCCTGGTATTCGTTCTCTGAAGGCTCGTTTCCGTCGAGGAGGCCACGGCGGCGACGACAAAGACGAGCTCCTCAGTCTTCCAGTGTCCCTGTTGAGTTACCTTTAAGGCATGGTTCAATCGCTGGCGTTGAAATTGTTTTGAAAGGGGCCAAGCCAGTGGCAAATCATGCGCTCATGCCAGAGCCCCTGCCAGAAAATTCATTCGCAGATCCACCTCGGGGTCCTCAAGAGGATCAGCCGCAGAATGCTACACCTGGACAACCATACCTTCAAACCCTCCAGACATCATATGCACCTCTGGAACCTGGCTCTACGCAACCGACTACTCCATCCTCTCCCGTTACGCCAGCGCCATCCCGACAGCAGCCTACTCGAACCACCAAGACAATCAATCGTGCGAGCATTGCTATAATTCCTGTTGTGCCCGCTATTCCAAACATTCCTTTAGCCTCGCGACCACCTAATCGGGCTTCGGTCAGTGCTGCTTCAGATGCCAAAAGAACCGAGCAGCCTTCGCTCTCAAACGCTGATCATTTGACAAATGCAGTAGAGACACCTGGTCTAGCCGATGTGGAAGACGCGTCTACAACATCAGAGCCTACGGCTACTTCTACATCTCCACCTGCGAAGGCTGCCCCTAAGTCTTGGGCTGACTTAGTCAAGACAATGGCGCAGGCTACCGTAATTAGTGCAACCAAGGCCCCCGATAATGCTTACACCCAAGCTAATGGCTTTGGTAACTCAAAGAATGGGTCTTTAGCTGACGCGCTGAGCTCCTTTTCGGTTAATGATGGTAGTGAAGACTCCAGGATTTCGTTTCTGGAGCCTAGAGGGCTTGTAAACACAGGTAATATGTGCTATATGAATTCCGTCAGTATTTGCCAATCAGTCTACTGCTCTGTGTGTTCTCTTCAGTCGCTGATCTGTCACTCTAGGTGCTTCAAATATTAGTCTTTTGCGTTCCATTCTATGACTTTCTTGACAGGACCGGCAAGCGAGCACCACATAGCTTTAAAAGTGATACACCATTAGTGGATGCAATGTAAGTACACGGTGAGGCAGTAAGTCAATACATTTGCTAAAGTATGTTGCACTCAGGATTATGTTCATGCGCGAATTTCACGTAATCGACTCAGCAGTATCTGTTGAACAACTACGAATGCGGTTAAAGGACAACGAGCTTGAGCAATACGGAGAGGCGTTTATTCCCGAATTTGTGTATGAGGTTATTAGGCGTTTACCTCGATTTTCCTCTATGAGAGTAAGTTGAGCTTTGTTTCTTAGATAAACCGTGCTAATCCTTTCAGCGCGGGCATCAGCAGGATGCAGAGGAATTCCTGGGGTTTCTGTTGGAGGAAATGCATGATGAGTGCGGTAGGGCTATGAGAACCACAACTACCAAGGCTGCTTCTGGCGCTTCGACCCCAACAAACGGTATTATGTCTCCAATCAGCGAGTCTACCGAGTCCACTACTACGGGTGACGGCGGCTGGCTTGAAGTGGGTCCAAAACAGAAGGCTGCCGTTACTCGATCCTCAGGTGGAATCATCACAGAATCACCAATCACTAAGATCTTCGGTGGCAAGCTCCGTTCGGAGCTAAGGGTTCCCGGCATGAAAAACTCGGTGACACTGGAGCCTTACCAGCCTCTACAGCTTGATATCGGTGTACCTCAAGTCAACAATATCATTGACGCATTGAAGGGATTGACTAGATCGGAGACTCTACATGGAGATTTCAACTCTCCTCGAGGACCAGGGACCCTTGCAACAAAGCAGGTGACTATTGAAACCCTTCCGCCGGTTCTTATTCTTCATCTTAAACGCTTCCAGTATGATGATGCTGGTGGCACGCAGAAAATCTGGAAGAAGGTTGGCTATCCGCTTGAGCTGGAAATACCCAAAGAAGTGTTCCCTCAGCATAAGAGAGGTGGATTACTAGCTCATGGAGGTTTACCGAAATACCGTCTTATTGGTGTCGTCTACCATCACGGCAAGAACGCCAGTGGAGGTCACTATACTGTTGACGTTCGACGGCAAGAGGGTCGAGAATGGATCAGGCTTGATGATACCATTATTCGCCGCGTTCGAAGCGAAGACGTTGCCGAGGGAGGCAGCGAGGAAGACCCGAAAATTCTTGCCGCCGCTCTGGAACAGCACAAGAACGATCAAAACTCAAGCGGTAATGTTTATAATCAATTTGCCTCTGAAAGTGAGGAGCGAGCCCAGTCCGAACTAGGCTGGAATCAAGTCAATGGAGTGGCCTCGGGATCAGCGGGCGCAAGCAAGAAATGGTCAGGGGTGGTCAATGGAAACTCTACGCCTGCTACTTCCTCTGGTAAAATGACTCCTGTTGGACGCTCTTCGGTGAAGGACAATAAGGTTGCTTACTTACTGTTCTACCAAAGAGTGAGTGCCTGAGCGACGATGCACGCCTGCTTCTAACTCCACAGTAAATGAGCGGTGGAAAAGCTGACCGGAGATTTCGGTACATCAGCTTGCATGTACTACAGTATTTGAGTGTCGACGTGTTGATCGCAGGCGGATCTTACGATATGAGCCATATCTATATATTTGTAAATATTGTAATGAAGCTGTGGACACCCTTCTGGCATTTTGCTGGAGGGCCTCATCTTCCAGCCATGACGCTTTGCACTGACAACGTGGAATAAATGGAAAGAATTGTGGATGATGACGTGTTTCGCGATCACCATTCGGTTCAATGAATTTGAGAAACAACGCCCTACTTGATTTCGTGTCCTCTTGTGGATGTTGATGGATACTTCGCATAGAGTATCGAGGTAAAAATTGCTGCTAATTGGAAGTACCTACTGCATAGCCCGACATGTCGTTTGGGATCCCAGAATGCCCAATAGAAAGCCTGAGTCATGACCGCGATGAATGGCGCTCTGCATCAGACAAGGAAGCGCAGAGAGCAAGAACTTACCGACACTTTCTCAGCCCGCCGTCTCGATACTGAAGCTGACAGCTGATATCAACCTATGTACAATGTCGATGTCTCTAATGCTTTGTTACGTTCTTTTAGAAAAGGGCTGCGTCCATGCTGTGCGGCAAACTTCGAGTTCTGATTAAAGAATATTCTCCAAGGCCAGCCCTCACCCACATTGGGTCCTGCTTCACCACGAAATAACGGCGTAGCATGAGCGAGGCAAGAGTGAAGTGTGCCGAAGGGCATTGTCACAGTATCGATCCTCTTTGATCAAGGATGATCTTCAGGCTCTTGACGTGTTGGCGGGCTGTGCATCGCTTCTGGGAACTGGTGGTGTTATGGGTACAGAGTCAGATTACTTCTGAAAGCACAAAGAGGACAGGCAATGCTTCAAGCACCCCTAATCTACTTTACTGCAATCATCAAGCCCAACCAAGCCGAACACATAGATACATGGTGGCCTGCAGGCGCGATTACTCGGGGACCGGGCAAACCTCTAGCCCGCTCCTGAACAAATTTGGCAAGAATGTATAACTGGACCAATCATATGTTGCGCAAGGGGACATTCAATCCGTTAGTGCATATTGAAGATGTCAGATTGACTGAGGTTAAAGAGTGAGCTCGACTTCACTATCTCCAGTTGTTCTTTATATTGGTTGTTTGATCTCTGCTTTCCGCCTCGTCGTCAACGGTTCTATCACAATCTCTCATACCACACAAATTGAAGAGATTTCATAGCTTTCGTATTTCTTTTAACCAGCCATGGTTACACTTGAGGTAGTCCGGTCCTGCAACGCTACACTTGTCAAATCCCAGCCGCTTGTTGCCGTCGTCGTTGGCGGCACTGCTGGTATTGGGGAGTGCACTGTACGTGCTATAGCTGCTACCCATGCGAACCACGGGAAGGGGCTCCGTCTCTATATTGTTGGGAGAAACAAAGATGCTGCTGATAAAACTATTTCCTACTGTCGTGATGTATGCCCAACGGGGCAATTCCACTTTGTACGCGCAGATGATCTTTCTCTTTTAAAAGACGTCGATCGATGCTGCGCTGAGATCATACAAGCTGAGAAGCAAGCGAGTGAAACGGGCAAAAAGGCAAAAGTGGACTTGTTGGTTGAGACCCAGGGGTATCTAACCTTCGAATCACGGCAAGGTAGATAATGTATCGCTGGCTGCCATGCTCTCCCGCTAAAACAAACGAACAGAAACAAAGGAAGGACTCGATACGTTCATGTCCGTGGTGTACTACTCTCGCATGCGATTCGTCACAAAGCTACTTCCGCTGCTTCTTGCTTCTCCGCTCTCGGGACGTGTCCTATCAGTCTTCAATCCAAAGCTCGAAGGCAAAGTTCTTCCTGATGAACTGTCACTCCGCGACCCTAAGCACTTCGGCTTCACTTACACTGGCTCCCACATCGTACAGATGACTACTTTCTTCATGGAAAATATAGCCAAGAGAAATCCCGGGCGAATCTCCTTGGCACACGTCTATCCAGGCATAGTCATGACAAATGCAGTTGACAAAGGACGTCTACCGACGTGGACCAGGTACCTATGGCATTATGCGATGGGCCCTATTCTCCGGCCTTTTGCTACCCCATTCATGGAAACTGGTGAACGGATGCTATTTATTACATCGCCTCGCTTTCCGGCGCGGCCATTGAATAGCACAGTAGGGGTTTCGAAAGTTGGAGGAGACGTCGAGATAGCAATGTCCTCAGATGGTATGGTTGGTGGTGGCGCCTACAGAGTCACCTCGAACGGGGAGACGTTTCCGACGGGGAAGGCATACGAGGAAGCTCGGAAAGCAGGTATGTACGAAAAAGTCTGGGATCATACCATGAAAGCGTTCGAGGTGATTGAGGCCGGGAATGTTTTCACAGAATGAATGGTTCTCCTTTTTTTGGCTTTGTGTTCGTGTTACTTCATGCGGCTCTGGGGTGGAATCAAATGATACAAGGAACCTCTAGTTAGGGGACTTCAAACCCGGAAGTAGAAGAATCTTATAATAACTCTTTTCTATATCTATATCATCATCGCCCATAACCACTTTTATGCTCAGTTGTCGTTAAGTTTAATGGTATCTCCCAACCTCTATCGGGACGGATTCTGGACGTTAAAGATACTCATCACAAGAGAAGGCCAGAGGCCATTCAACAGGTCATATCTCATTTTGAACAATTGCACCCCGTCAAGCCGTAAAAGCCTGATCGAAGTTGGCTAGATCTGATTACCTCGACCAAACTACAATACGAGCCGAATACGAAGATATATCTACACTGAGAGAATAAATATTTAAGAGTCACTCGACTAGTAGGGCAACAAGAAGCAGTTTGCTTTCGAACAGTACACATCGAAAGCTCTTTCCTTACATATAGAGTCACTTTTGAAGTCAATCAAAAAGAAACATAAAGATCATTCTCAGTAGTAAATCGACAAGAGAGCTGTGATATGTTAAGCCTAAATATGAGCAGAGTAGTTGATGATACGCACTGTAATAGAGTCATGTAGATCTCGCCCTTGAAATATATTATCAAGAATAAATTGATCAGATTTGATGAGACGAAAATATCAGAGAGCTGTACTGTTGAGGTGGAAGATTGATACAAAAGCATCCCTGATGCGGCGTTCGAACAAGAAATATCTGAATCCTTTGGTTTGAAGGTGAGGAGATTGCTTTGCTCAATATTCCGACGTCTGTGGTCGTATGTAAGATTTTTAATTACCTTACAATCTATATATACTTTTACATTGAGTCAAAACTATGTAGTATTAGAGGAGCCATGCTATTCAAAATCTCGTCTTTTAGGTGCATTCCTTCCTAGAAGATGCAATCATCTGGCACCAATGACTCTGACTATCTACGACGAATATTCGGTACACCACAAACCATAATGCGAGGCTGTTAAGAGTTGTTGTTGTTGGAGGAATGCTTGAGAGACGCATAAGAGCAACATAGATCTTCGTTCAAAAGAACGAAATCAATCCTTGGGTGCTAGTAGACTTAGATTCGAGAGTTTCAGCCACTCGATTCCTTTAGTTCTCATGCCATTTTACCAGAAAAGCGCTTGTCTGCGTTGAGACAATTGACTCGCGTGTTAATCTGGTTGTGAAATAGCGTACTCATGGAGTCTGCCACCCAGCGACGACATTTCTGTTAGAGTGTTGGCTCTCAATTAGTTACGACAGGGAACAATAGCACTTGAAATGGAAACAAGGTTGTTGGTTAGCCAGCGGAATGTGTTGTTCTGTCCAAAACGTCCCTTAAGATCAGTCGACTGCACCCTCATACTCCTGATTTCGAGAACGACAGCCCCAACCGTTACCGGTGTGTTGAGAAGAAAAATGTTTTGACAAAAGAAGGAACAGAACCGACTATATATTTGTTTGAACAAACAACTGTGCACCACAAAATGGAAATTGAGATACAAAATCCATTATCGAGTTCCCTCAAACCATCTCTTCTCTAATCATTTCCCGCATCATTGTTTGATATCTACATTGTCCATCTGGCATTCTTTCAGCGTCGAACCCGATCTAGCGAGCATAGCAATATTGGTGGGACACAATTACTACACATCCTTTGGAGGCATCGGCGCCCTTCAAAGACTTGAGACGGCATCTGCTCTGACCCTTCGATAAAATTGCTCGACCATTTCAACCGGGACGATACCTCCTCGTTGTCTTATTCAGCTATCGGAGTACAATATCTTGCACAACTGCCTCTTCTACCTCAAATTCCAAGCGATCCATCGTCGCTAGAACGCAGTCTTATCGTTTATCGCTGCTAATCCCGGTGTCTATCCAAACCTTTGGGTCCCATCACCATGTAACCTTGATAATTGCCCGGTCACAGTACCACATCGCCAAGGACTGTACTTACACGAAGGTCAGCCGATTCTGTTCGCCGTATCTCTGGGGACAACAATCCCCCTCCTAATGTCACGACTGCATATGATAGATCAGAGACTCCTGAACATATTCTGAAGGATTCACTCATGATAGGTAGATTTGTAACCTTCCATGATAACAATTATTTCGTGATAATTCCGGAATCATCAGTGTCCGAAATGGGTACCAATGCTTGACAAGGGCCTATCCTAGTTTTCGCAAGAAAATACTCAGACAGTAGAGGAAAACCATAACAGCATGTAGACGATTGACTTTGAGGTACTTTCAAAAACAGCTGCACATGACATACCTCGCGATCCAGAATTAAAAAGGCAATAAACCTGTAGAGATGAGTAATGCATGATGCAAGCATTCTTGTTCTCAGTCTCACTTCAGTCTTCCTCATTTTGTACTTTCAGAAAAACGTAGCTTATTTGAGGACGGATGATAAAATTTACAACGGTATGAATTGTTCGAAACATAGCTTACGTCCTTGCAGACAAGAGCATTATCATTTTGTATTATCACTTTCCGCTTCAGAGCCCAGCATTACGTCCCTTAGGCTGTCAATGAATGGATCAACCCATTTAGATTTCCCATCCATACTCCTTCCGCAATAAAAGGTGAGCTCGAATGTTTCCAGGCCTCGGACACGCAAAAGTAGAGCCGCCCAATTATCTGAAAATGAGAAGGGGGATATGCGAGGGTCGTAGGGACGTGTGAGCCATTGCCAGGCATTGACACCCGAAGCTTCGAACGGGTCCTACCGGATGTGGCTGGTAAGCATACGTAGCAGACTTAGATCACCAGTACGAAGAACGCAGAACAATTTTATGACATACAGGTCCTTCAAAAACATATATACATACCATTCGCAGCGCCAACTTTAGATGTTTCAGACTTGTCATTGATTCCATTGTAGTGCACATGTTGAGCCAGATATCATTACGCTTCTTCTCGCCGAAGCGTGGCCCTTCGCTCATAATCTCTAGTGATCGTATCTCTTGCAATTGCAGTAGTGATCTGTTTTCCATGAACATCCTATAGGCCTGAGGGTCTTGATAGAATTTGAAGGTATTGCCTGAATAAGGCATGAGGGATGCTTCCTGGTAGACGAGACGGCAGGTCCTCAGCAAGGACAAAGTGACAGGCTCTCTGGTATCAAAGCAGTACAGATGCTGGCGGTGGCCAGTACAGTGAGGCATAAAGCAGCGTACAGACTTTGGTGAGGCCTCACCCGTCGATAGAGCCTGCATAGACAGGATGTGGTGACTTGAGACAGATAGAGCAAAGGTATATATTTTGAGACGTATCTCAGCGGGAAGACTCAGGAAGCTTACTGGAGGCTGTTGTGCTTCATTCGACTGAGCAGCAACTGCGGCCTGGTAATTCATCAGAGCAGTTGACGAGTTTGAATTTCGGAGCTTGTCTTAAGAATACTGCGATTCGGATGAACTGGCCTTAAGCAGAACTGCCATTGGCTCTATCTTTTTCGTTGTTGTATCAGATAAACCACAACTCGTTTGCGGAGAGGAGAAATCTAAGCTTGTCAATGCAACGCGGCGCATGCAAGCGCGCACGTGACATGGATAGACTCTCCGCCGCATTCAAGATCATCCAAGTAGATGTCTCCAATCTGGTACTTACATTCTAGCTTAGGTTATTTATCTATGATATGGCGATTTGATGATTTAGCATCCTCACTGTTCGAGATTCAGATAGAGCGACGGCAACAGCAAAAACAACATCTTGAGGTAGTGCTTAAAAGGTTCGACGATCCTTCGTTTTGATTGATTCCCCAAGACGTCGCCGTTGAACTCTTCAATGCATATTATGTCTACTTTGTTTCACTCTTCATCCTTTATGCTATTTACCCTAGAGATTCGTATACATGGCGGGTCTCGAAGCTGAGCAATTTTATTAAATGTAATGTTCTATCTAATAGAAAAGAGCTAACGACAATTATCCTTACTTTTCATACTTGCGAGCAAGGGTTTTCATGATTGAGACAGCACTCGACTTGTAGCCGCCTCCAAAGATAGCATAATGGTTCAGATAGTGGTATCTAGTCGAACATCAACTATCATCAGACAAGCATCTGATTAGGAATCAACTTACAGTTCATACAAGCTAACCCTGTCTTCGTACTCGTCCATCGGCTCGGTCTTCGGGCAAAGTCGATGATATTCGTTCATGAATCCTCCCCCAAACCCACCGAACATCTTCATGATTCCCAGTTCGCATTCCGAGTGAGCGTAGCATGCACTAGGGTCAAAAACGACGTCTTCTATCCCTCCCTGACCTCCTAGCCTTCCTCTCCCCTTATTTCCTGACCAGAGGTCTCCGTGAATCACTACAGGGGCAATGCCTTTGCCATTGTTCAAATGTTTGTCTCCCAAGAGCTTCGGTACTATGAAATCGACCGTCTTCTCGACCATAGACCGTAGCTCAATGTCCTTGCCATTGGTCCGCTCGCTTTTTTCAAGAACCGGAAAAAGTCGATTCTCTGCGTAAAATTGGGCCCAGCTTTCCTGGTAGTCATTTGGTTGCGCCGTATCTCCACAACAAGTCGTAACAGGAAATCCAAACACGGGTTTAGAGAAGCCTTCTGGTATCGGCGCAGGGGTAGTATGAAGTTTTGCGAGCTTTGCCGCGAGAGAGAGACCGGAACCCTTGTCTGCAGATAATGAGGGAGAGTTTGAATCGAGATCTAGAAAATCTGTGACAAGGAAAGCACCACTTCGATCTTCTAGCATGGCAGATGCGAAAGCAGCAGGGCACAAGGAGGGAACGGCGTTATGGATCGCATTGAGAGAAGCTTGCTCGCCTTTGAACATGATTTCTGATTCTTTACCTCGACCAAATTTTAGAAAGAAGTGCTTTTGGCTGCCGTCTTTAAGCTCAGTACTGACTTTGGCCGTGGTCGCGAAGCCAGAACCTCCATGCTTAGCTACAGAGGTAAGGGATTCATCCAGAGATAGGGCACGTATGATGGCGGGGTCTATTTTCATGCTGTGTGGAAATTCCTACTGTAGAGCGAAGGGGGAAATGAAGTAGGTTTCGTTTAGGTAGTGATCGATGTTTTTGTCACTGGATCCATTTGGAGATGTTAAGTTCCTTGGATGGCTGAGGTTACCTACGATTCCAACAGCCATCGCAAATCTACGTCACAGCGGTTCTCCTTTCACACTTGCTGGAGAAAAGATTGTCAAAACCAATGGCACGCAATACCACCACGATATGATAATTCGAACACTCATGAATCATATGCCTTTAGCTAATTTTTCTATTTACATTTCATACAAAACCTACATAAAGATACCACATCAGTCACCCCCTCCCCGCCCAAATCGGCTCATAGTAGTCCATGTGCAAATTCCGGATGAAATCATTCTTACAGGAGACAGTTCCCACGAAACTACCCCGGTTGGAAGCTGTCTATCCGCATTAAACAAACGCTCGAAGAAAAACTAGAAAATATGTTCCTCGAAAGTTATTCTTCCACCTCTTCAAAATGTCATGTATATGCTGCTGGAATCAATGAAAGGAATTGTGATCCGTGCGGTTTCTCACTCCGGCAGATCCCCTTCATGACCTAAGTAGGTTGGCCATCTGGGTAAGGGCTATCCTTGTCCTTTCCCTGACATCAAGCGATGGATCGGACTCGATTACTTCGAGTTGCTCATAGAACCCGAGCTTTACCAGCTCCCGCGCTCTGGATCTGCTATTCGGTAAGTCCGCTGAAGAATCATGCCAACTAGCGTTTATGACAATCCATGCACAGGGACAACGGACTTCTGGATCCGAATGTGAGAAGAGAGGAACAACAAGCTTCAGGAGTTCTGATTGTGAGACGAGCAACTGCCGATGTTTGGGAAGGCCGGCTGCAATATGGACAATGATATACAAAACGGAGACGATTATTTTGGTTGGCGGCTGAACTCGCCTCACGCCGTTCTCGGATGATCTTCTTTCACGGTTGAAAGCGTTCAAAACCCTGGGTCGGAGTTTGTTGGCTAGAAGTTCGAAAAGCTTGTCTTGTCCAAGTTCTTGGAAGATGTGATCAATCATTTGAGGAGCCCCAGGACCAGCTAAAATGTTTCGAAGCAGATCGAGACCCTCGCGCTCTATGTCATGGCTTTTGATTGTTTCAAACTCGCTCGCCCGAGGATCATGCTGACGGCCAAGACACGCGATAGGCTTGTGCTCGGGATGAGACCTACTCAAGGCCCCAATGCTATCAACCATGTTTAGATCTTCATCGCCATCATCGTCAAAAGCTTGGCTAGACTCCCTTGAACTGTCCTCGACGGCGTTGAGCAGGTCAACTTGCTCTCCCGCGGCATTGGGAGTACCCATTGTTATAGGAGTTCTTGTTCCCGTCTCTCGATCTCCTCTAAATCCGGAAGGGAACATGAAGTCATCCGCATCATTCGAAATTATCTGCTTTAGCCAGCCAGGTCCGAGCTCCTCGAGACACGTCATTTTTAATTCATTAGGCGCCCCAAGGACAAGATGCTTGAGCGCCCATACAGAGTTTAATCGTAGTTCTGCAATCATGGAGTGCGCATGTTCACACAAAATCTTCAGAATCCCCGAATCAAGGATTGCCTACATGGAAGGTGTAAGCAGGCGAGTGGGTCTGATACCATGAGGAATGAACTCACCTCTCGCATTGGGCTGAATTCCAGAACTAGGTTACAAATGACAGCAGTGGCTGAAACTTGGATGTCAATATCCGAATGCCTCAAAAGAACGAACAGTGGAGCTGCAAGACCAGCGTCCATGAGATCCGTTCTCAATGTGCTCACAGACCTGGAAAGTCCCCTTGCCGCCCCGCAAGCAGCTAGTATTACATGCCTTGGATTCGCAACCTTCCGGTCCACCAGAGCTCCATCCCCGGTCACCTTCGCGTTGGTAGATAATACAGACGTCATACTATAGGGCTTCAAGGATTCGATCACAAAAGGCACTACGCCATTGTCTATAATTGTTTTCCTAAATTCATCTTTGAGGGACGCAAGTGCCGCCAGTGCTATTAGGACTGCTTCCCTCATTTTAGTGACATGGAACGCCGCAAGCGAAAGTCCACCGGCACCGAGCCTGGACGCATCGTCTTTGGTCTCCATAGTATCCGCATCATTCCCCTCCGGCGTCCATAATGATGCTGTAGAGCCCTTCGGAAGTGGGTCATACGACTCCTTCAGTAATTGCGAAAGCTTCTTGATGGCCCCAGCATCAACGGCAGCGCGTTGTAATTCGATGCTGTCGACAGCCAACATCGCTAGGACAGCGGGCGCTTGTTCTTTGATTGTCCAGTCAGGATTACTAAGAACACTAGCATCGTATGGATCAGGGAGTCTAGGGAACATGTCCCAATCCTTGTCAAGCATCCGGACGAGCAATGGTACCAGCAATAGCGCGAAACCCGTCTCTCTTCGCCTGCTTGCGAGTCCGCAGCGGTACAGAATTGCCAGAATCCAGGTGGCCATAAGCCTTGTCATACCCTTTTCGGCTCGTACGACGTAGATAAGCCAAGCTATTAAAGGACTTTCATCGTCCTCCGTAATCTCAAACGCTTCAGGGGCTGGGCTGAAATTTCGGTTCGTCTGCGGCTGTTTTCCGAAGGTCCCGGTGGCGCCGAGCGGTGGATAATTTGACGCCAGCGCAGGCGACGCCCGTTGATGTGAACTCGGCAGCTGAGGTAGGAGAGTCTCAATTGGATTGAGCGAGGCCTGACGATTTCCGAATAAGTTGGGATTATAGGAACCCCATGTAGCCATCTTCTTCTGGTAAGCAGAAGCTGCATCAGGTTCAATCCTAGGAAAGACGGCCGCGAAAGCGGGCGCGGACAGAAACTGAACAGCACGGGCTTTTGAATGCTGTATAATACCACCCACCGCCTCTAGAATCGGTGCCAACCTGGATCTCACAGTTGCGGGGGGGAGATCTTCAGATTCTACAGTGACCGGTATCAAACAACAACCAGTAGCAACAACGAAAGAAGCCAGCCTGCTTGCCAAGGCCTCCAGTACGCCACTTCGGGCGAGCAGTGCGCGTTGATATTCTTCTTGGCATGTTTTCGTTACCAAGCTAGCCGTTAAAGAAATCTGCTGCTGAACCGTCACAGAACTAGACGTCTGCGACAGTAAGTGTGTGATACTCCTGAGATGTGTTTCTGTATAGAGAAAGGTTATCAATCCATCAGGAATTGCATTCCTTCTTGAATAATCTACTCTTCTTGTATCCTCCAAGGAGAGTGAGTCCGCCACAGTATTGAGGGTTCTTAGCGCCGCGAGTACAGCCGACGGGGACGCCTCCCATGGCGAAAGTACGTCTAACAGCGGACCAACAACACCTCCGGCATTCAGAGGATGGACGTAGGCAGGACCTCCTAGACCCGCGTACCTTAAGTCAGAGAGTCCTTTCAACTTCGCCAGAAGAGAACAGCTTAGTTGTACTGACCGTATGCCAGACTACCAACGATTATGATAGCCTGAAGACGAGCTTCTTCTTCATCGGTACGACTGCCTTTCCTCCTTGTTTGGCTTGAATCAACATTGTCATCACGATGTTTTCTTCTCCCACTTCCCTTATGTGTATTTAAAATACGTTTTAAGGGCGCCAGCACCCCTAAACCAATCCACATGTCTTTCTTCTGTTCATGACCAATGATTTCATTTTTGAGCGCTCGTAGTGCAGCTACCTGGCTGGCGGGAGATGAGGGGCTTCGGAGTTCTGCCAGAATAGGAGGGGTAGACGGCCGTGTCATGGTCGTGCAAAAGATAGGGTACTAATTGCGGATATGACCTACTGCTTGAAGGTCGATCGCGGAACGAGGGGAACGAGCGTTACTCGGTCTGGTGTGAGAGAACGGCTGTGGCAGAGAGATATGGCCTTCAAATGTCGGTTCGTGATATGTATCGACGCCTCTTGAAAAGCAGTGGGGGGATGTAGGACCCCAAGTACTTATTATCCAGATGATAAATCACTCGTTCAACACATACATCTCGTACTGAGCATGCACTTGGGATTTCTTCCTTCTGGAATCAGACTTGAATGGTAGCCTCACAAGGTGGCTGCTCATTTGCTCCCTCCTGCACAGGTAAACTTGACGTGACGGATATAGATAGAGTGCGGAAGACCGATCCCGCCTTAGTCATCAATCACGTGACGTGGCGCGGGCCATGAACTGTCAAGCATCTACCTTACTTTCTACGGATAAGCTCAACCTTCACTGTGCGCTCTTTTAGGTATGTATGACCTTGTCATCAAAGAAAAGGCTTTGGTGGATTTCGCGAAATTCATGATACAGGATGCTCAGACCCCGTTACTTCCTGTTCATTTCATGATCTCAAGATTATCATCAAAGTACTGCTCCTCGTGCATCCATATGTTGCTTCACTAAAGTAAGGCACCTTAGGTACAGTACATGCGGCTCGCGCTTGGTAATTCTCCCGCTTCCGGGCGCAACAAATCCTGCACTGACTCGAGCGTTTTCTTTATGCTTTGTGCTTTATCCTTTCGACTATTCCCCAGCAAATACCCTGTCTTACCACATGGCATCCGGCCATCGCAGTTGCCAATGGAGCGTATAGCTTCATCCATTACTTAATGAGATTATCTGCATTCGCCTGATCCGGCTCGTCAGTGGCCCCCAAGATGCGCCATTCCCCTTTATGCAGCGGCTACGCAACTTGGATTGAAGCTATGGCCTATCTCAATCTGCCCGACTGCGTGTTGCGGGAATGACACTTGAAACGTCTCTTGGTGATGGATATGTTATGCGGCTCAAAAGACACCAGTGGTTTCCCCTATTGCCTGGTACTCTGCAGGGCGCAAATTCGATGCGGCTGTCGGCAGTCACCGCAGTCCCTGTGCTTGTACTTCCGAAAGTAGATCTTTGTGGGGATGAATCTGGGGAAGACGGCGTCAGCGTCTTCACGACTCAGTGCGCACGGAGAACGGCGTACATCTCATGGCATCTATATCTGTAGGTATATATATAGCTTACCTGACATGCCACCGAAAGAACAATGTATAACGCAGAGCACTTTCCAATCGACATCTGCTCTTCTTGTGAGCAACAAGAGCTTTCACTGTAAAAGTGCACAGTATACTTTTTCCAACGGCCATGTATAAACGACCGCGTTGTGGTGATTCCAAGCGGCTGCCGTACGAGAGACAACGGCAGGCGCAACGACACTATTACGCAGATGGGGCTTGGCGCACTTCCTCTCTACGGGAGTCCTGTTACTCTGACTTCGCTCCATGTACCTACGACGAACGCACTTTTATCTCTCGCCTTTACAAGTATGCTCTTACCTTATTTGCCCAGACAAACGGTAGCGCTCTACAACGAAGCCCTTTTTCGATTACCAGCGGCAGCAGCAACCATTCCGACGAGGATTTTGAGATGATAACATCATCTCCCTCGCCGACGCTCCACGCCAGGACTGCTTCAACATCTCCCGGAGCGGGACTCCACCCTGTCTCCCGTCATGGATCATACCGATTTTCCTCTGGCAAATCTCCACGTCCCCACATCAAACCTCCATCCCCAGCAGCATTTCCACGGTATCCCGCACAGTTACAGTCCGCTGCGCCCAACCCCCACAAACGTCCCTTATCTACGTCAAGCCAGTCGACAAATCCTTCGACCAACGAAACGGTAGACGTGGGCACACAATACTCTCCTCCTCTTGTAGGCGTGCCATCAATGGCAAGCCCTCTTCATTCGTCCGGCAAGCGGAGGGGCCTGTCTAAGTCACCGGAACTTCCTGCGGAGCCAACCCTAGCACCGCAGAAGCCTTTCAAGCCTACCTATTCATCGTCATCGATCCCCCAAGCAGCCGCCGCACCCCCAACAACGCTTGCCAAATCATCTTCTTCGTCTAGTCAAGGCTCGTCGCCCAAGCGAGCTCGCCCGCACAAACTTCCAGTAAAACACATGCCCGCGCAGTATGAGACCTGCGATGTTAAGGACCTAGTCGTACTTATAAGTAACATGCTTATGGAACTTGTAAGGTTCAACGATGAAATCCCGCTCAAAGATGGCCGCCTAACCAGGTTTCATTCTCGAGCTCCACCTGGAATCAGTGTGAAGGACTATCTTCAACGTCTGGCAACGCATGCTACCCTCTCGCCGCCTATTCTACTCAGTATGGTGTACTATATCGACCGACTATGTGCTCTGTACCCCGCCTTCACCATCTCCTCCCTAACGGTCCATCGGTTCCTCATTACCAGCGCTACTGTAGCAAGCAAAGGGCTCAGCGATTCCTTCTGGACAAACAACACATATGCTAGAGTTGGTGGTGTCAGCCTCAAGGAGCTCGCCTTATTGGAGCTAGAATTTCTATGGCGGGTCGAGTGGAGGATCGTCCCGAAGCCTGAGGTACTCGTGGATTACTATCGGAGCCTTATAGAGAGAAGCGAAGGCTTCAAGATTGAAGGAAGTCCAGTCAGTGAGAAGAGTAGTAGTTTAGGAGAAGGGGACCTTTCCGAGAGAGTGGAGCAAACAAAATTTGCAAAGGATGAGACGAATGGATGAGCTTGAAACGACCAGTTTCCAGCAGCTTTCTCCAACGGCATAGAGCTTTACTAGCTTATGGCCACACCCGTTTGGTGTTTAAGTGCGCAGCATCAGGCCGATGCCAACGCCTATCACCACTGTGAAACCTTCGGTGGAGCCAGCCTTCGTCTCGATATACGATACCGAGGACAGATCTCCAGAAGCGACACGAACATAATGTACATAGTCTCCATAGGGGGCTCGTGGTGGTGCTTTAATGAGGTGATGGTGTTCTGACGCGGGGATCTGGGGATGGAAGATCTGGCAGCTAGGATCCGCATTTACAGCTTATGGGACTCAGCTTGAGTGTACTAGTGTATATATGTACATCAGGCGAACATTGGGGACACCCTCATCGAATGCATCTATGTCATAGTACTATTTCTGTCATGTACATCACAGGACAATACGAGTCACTATGAGAGGAATTTACGATCTTGCTGAAGATGGCAAACCAACACATTTCCCCGAACAATTATCCTTCAAACTCTCTTCACGCTGAACGGTAGATGACTGTGTCAAGATGTGTGGTACATAGGACAGGGTGAACCTTCAAACAAGCTTCGACATAGTCCTTCTCATACAGCATCATGGTTCACATCTTTAAAGAACCTCCTTCACCTCACAATCTCGTACCTCGAGTAGTCCATGCATTGCATCCACTAAGACCAATAATAACAATATCGTACCTGAGGTTATACATCGAATTTTACCACCAAGACGAGAAAGTATCCTAGAAACCGAGCCTTCTAGAAGAGTACTCGGGTTTAGAACTATCCTTGTTTGATCATCAAGACGGGTCATGTGATCCACTCACAATGTTGACACCAGCTCGTAGTATACCAGAATTCGTATTTTATACCCACTCTAATCAAGATCATACCAAAACACCATCAATGTTGGGCAAGATCGTTTTAGGTCGGTATCTTCAATTGGTGGGCATGCGAGAACGACCTTTTCTAGGAGGCGGAGGAGAACGCTCGATTGCTTCGACGTCCTCGTCTTTTCGTCCGGCGACTAATATCACAACAGTAACGGAAGCGGCATATGCCTCTCGGATAGCGCAAGCCATGCAAGTCTCGTCAACGTTGGCGACGATAGCGGAGAGACCCATGTAAGCGCACCTAGATGAATTAGTACTGTAGAAGTGAAGAGCTGGTGAAGTTAGGATTTACCAAGCACGAGCAAAGACTTCGTTGTCAGGCACGCCAAATGCTTCAACAACCAGGACTGCTTCATCATCATACAAGTCATGCTCTACTCGAGGATTGCTTGAACCCGGTTCGCCTATCGGATCGAACGCAGTTGCTGTGAAAGGCAAGGTTGCATCGACGCCGCCCCAGGAGGACTGATCGAGTAGACCGTCAACTCGGATGGATTTGTAGGCATAATCCCAGAAGAGAACATGCGGTCCTTGGCATGGGATCGCTTTGATGTATGAGGTGTCGTGGCGCAGTCTCAATGCGTAAGTGACCCCTTCAATGGCGAATTTTATGGCGACATTGAAGACTGAGGGTTCATCGCTTGAACTGTCCTTGGCATTGCGTTCGAGAGGGCAAGCCAGCTTCTCGATTCGAATCGTATCCACGACATGGTATTTTGGGCTAACAACTTGAAACTCATCCACGGGGATGATCTCGTCAGGAGGCCCGAGTGGATCACTCCGTACCGCCATGTTCTTGATTTTCCGCTTGGTCAAGCGTGTCGGTACAGGATCAGGGTTTGCGATCACGCAACGGACTCGCTCGAGCTTGGCCCTATACCGCTCAAGGTCGGGAGTGTAAAGACATGGCCCGATCCAGCTAGCATCTTGGTTTACACCTTTTGCAGCGCCAAGGACCTTACCGACAATGCTAGACCAGTACCAGTATGTGGCGTTTCTATATTGGAACCCTGACTGCGGATGCATACAGTTGAGACCACTGAGCTTGTGTCCGTCTTTGGTATCACAGCCAATCAGACATTTCATCGCGAACCAAGAGGAGGAAGGGCCAGGCAAGATAACCCCAGAGAAGAAAGTTTTTGCTTCGGCGCTACTGAATTCAAGTGCCGTTTCCCCTTTGGTCTCTTTTTCAAGTAAGTCGCATACCTGCGCCATGTTTGGCCACTTGAGTGCCCATCCCAATTGTTCAAGCTGCTTGATCCGAGCAAGCTTGTTGTATGCTTTGACCTGAATAGATGGTGCAGAACCCCAGGAATCTTGGAATCGGGCATGTTCAACTTGCGTAATCGACACGTTCGACAGCCATAATTTCGCAAGTGTCACGCTCCAAGCAACTCTGTCTGGCAGTAGTGAAAGGAAACGATGTTTCTCAACCTCAGCGAAGTTTGTACGATCGATGCGAAGAAGTATTTCGATGCTCAGCAGAAGCTGATGGAAGAACAGATGAGCCACTGCTGGATTCTCGTTGTCATAGTAGGCTGCAATGACCTGGGAGTTAGGGTCGCTAAAGTCTATCCAATAGGTCGTATCTAGGACAGCAACCAGAACGTCTATCTGCCTGCCCAAGTTGTTCTCTCCGGGCATATCCATATCCGGGTCGTGAACCAAGTGCAGGTACAGAAAGCTCTCCATAACTTCGGGCTAGTGCAGCACACTGTTATTTTGAGAGAAAGAGTAAGAATGTGTTTGGAACTTACGTCTTCGTCTAAGCCATATTCAAGAAACTCCAAGCGATCCAGAACCATCTTCAACGACATTGGCCTAAAAAGAACGACGGAGTCCGTCTCTGACGATGGTAGGTGGCGCGCGACCAAGCCAACCCAATGGTTCAAGGTGATCGTTCCAGGCGAAGCACCAAAGCACATGGTCATACTCGGCTGCTCCAGACTCTCCCATGGCATTAAGCTCTCGTATGCCCCATCCAATGCAAACGACATGCCTTCTGTTAGTGGCGAGAGCTTGGACGATGATTCCAAACTCTCATTACCGTCCATCATCCCAGCAAACGCATAGAAACGAGAATGACGAAATGGCACGTTGAGGGTCTGGAAGGCAAACCCTTTGAACGAGGGAGCACCTTTGCTGACAATTGCTTCAGCTTCGTCAAAACTAAGTTTGGACCGAAGGTCAAAACCCTTTGGTGGCCATGTTAATGGTTGCAAAGACTGAGCACCAAACATACCATCATGTTGAGCGTCGTCCGTTACTTGTGGGCGTTGAGAATCTTGAGAATCAAATGAACTGGTGCGATCAACAGCATATCTCGATGGCAAGCCTTGAAGATTGGGAGCTGGGGAAAGCGAGCTCAATGGGCTACGACGCGAAGCACGTAATTGCCGACGCTCGTGACATGACAAAGCTCTGTCGTTGCGCCCAGACTGGGGATCACGTCAGTCACAACCTTTGTCATTGATATTATTGGAGTACCTGAGGATGAATGTGCCCAGCCATGACTGTGTTATTGATGATAAGATCCCCGACAGCGCTATGAACGAGGTCGATATGTTGAAGGTAAGCGCGAGTGTGATCGAGTGGAAGATGCTTGAGCAAGTGTTAGTTGATTGTTGTGTATAGGGCAAAGTCAGATATTGAAACGCAGGTTCGCTTAGTGCATAAACCTGCCAACGTTTTTTCTTGTTGACAAACTATTACAAACTTAACACTGCAATATTCATTTGGGATTCGATAACCTTACTCTCTATGCCCTTGTCACACATACTTCTCCGAGCGTGTATAGACCTCTTTTAACCTGTGCTAGTCTTCAAGGACCTCACTAATGATGACGCTGGTCTCAGAGATGTTCTATGTAAGTGTCTTCTCAAAAGGAAACGTCGGGTCAATCCTTTCATCGCTCTTCACACATGACAGACGAAATGTGAGACGCCAATGCAGGGGGGAGTGTATAATAAGTAACTGCTTTTGCCAAGGCGTCCACGTTTCGAAGGTCAGACGAATATCAAAATTATTCAATTTTTGCCTTATGGACATCTTGCGATCATAACAGCCTGTCAATGAGTACTGGGTTCATCACCAAACAAGTTGAGACGAGAAGAGAAGTCGGCCAACACCCATCAAAAAAATAAGTAGACCTTACAGTGGCCTCTTCCAGTGGGTAGCATTTTCCCTTCTCTTCTGCCCTCACATGCATCGTCGACTAACTTCTGAATAGAAAGCGACGCAGTTTCGTGGATCATGGTTGGTTCCTTTCTAGATCCATGACATCGACAGTCCTCTCGGCACATGTTAGAGGGACACCACGATATTTTGTTGGAAGAAGCTAAATCAGCTCCGAATAAAGGTCTGGGATTCCCGGTTAAAATATGGTACAAAAACGTCTGAAACCAGATCAAAGTACAAGGAGGGCTCTGAGAGATCAAAACTGCATGATTTGTCATAGACCATTCGAAGGTGGAACCGTGGAACCATCTGTGTTTCAGCCCAGAATTTCGAGAGCGTGGCTAGAATTTCCATCATGACCGAATGCTCCAGTGGCTGCGCGGTACTACGCCGGATTAGCAAGGTCAGAGAGAGCCAGAACATATTCGTACCTTGAGACTGAAGTTAATCGCAAGAGCAGCAATAAGACCAAAGCAAATCAGTATTGGCCCGAAAACGGCGTCGAAATCCTTCCCACTCCGCTGTTCTATCATGCGGCTGCGAATTATATACATCCACCAACCCCAAACCCCTGCGAAAGCAGCCACCAGAGTATAGAGGACAGACAACGCACTTGCTACGTTGTTTGAGGCCCCTGCGGCGTTATAAAGCCCGAGGGATAAGGACGCTAAAAGTACCGAGATATGTTGCCATTTGACGAATGTCCTTTGGTTCGCGAGCCAAACCTTGTGTTCTACGCGCACAGGTCCAGAGTCCTTGATGAGCTGGCCAGGTTCCCTGACTCCTGGGGGCAGCCGCATGAGTCCTGGTCGATGTGCACGCGCATACTTCGAGCTCGAGATTCTGGGCAAGAAGGTGCGTAGGTACGGCAGAATTTGTGGAATTGACGAACTGGCTTGCTGTACCTCGTCCTCCGAGCCAATCTCCTCAGCAGCATTGTCGGACTTGTGTTCAAGGTTTGCTAGTGTTGTCGCTGACTTGCTCACAGGGGAACCAACCGCTGCTTTAAATGATGAGACTGACTTCGATCCAAGCAGGCTACCTACAGCTAATTCATCCTCAGCCTGTTTAGCTCTCTTTCCCTGTTCTTCTTGAAATGCTGTTCCAGGGTCTCTCCTTATATCGGTCTCGAGGTCTTTTAGCCAAAATGGGAAACTATTGACATGATCCTCAAAAAGTTGAGCAACGCCGTGGACAAATTTTGAAAATCTCGGAGCATCTCTTACAAGATGTGAGGACATCAGATCATTGATCCACTCCTGGGTTCTTTTCGAGACATCATTGCGGACCTTTATCTCCAATAGAGCGTACGGAAATATTGAGATTTCCCCCGGCGGAACGCCCGGAAATGGGAATTCTATGCGCGCTGAATCGAGTTCTGCTCGATGCCATTGACCGAAATTCCGACACGGCCGATCGGCATCAAGCGAATCCTCCCGAATGAACGCCAAATTCGTATCGAGCGATATCCGGACTCTGTCATCGCCTGGAATCTGAAACGCTGTGCGGGTATAATTGGCTCTTAGCACAGGTTGAAGTTCATTCTTCTGGATGAAAGACTGTACATCTTCCACGTTCTTCTTTAGCTCGGAAACTTCATAAGCGCCACTGCCTTGTCGCTCCCGAAGCTTTTCTATGGCTTTCTCCAGCCTGTACTCTCCCGTAACATAGGGTTGTACGTATTTTCCCTTTATAGGAAAGCGAATCTCTTCGCTACTACCATTCTCTCCAATTTTTTTCTTTTCCAAAAAAATCTCTGGCTTTTCATTGAGATGGCCAAACCATCTGAGGCGCAAAGACGACGCGTCAGAGAAGTTAGAGACTTTTTGAGTATACAAAGAGAATTGAGGGCTATCAAAGTACAAAGAGGTAATGGTAGGATCCGATTGACCACTGTCGACGACTTTAGAAGTCTGGGGATTATAGACCAGTACAGGTAAACGGCGAAGAATGTACGTCTTGACCTCCAAGATATTTTCATGATGTACCCAAACTGCGATCAAAGTTTCAGTAAAGTGTTCTTTGGTTCAAAGTAATTCACGTACACTTGTACGATTTGTACTTGTCCCCACTATCCTTCATCTCAGACATCGACCCTGCCTTGGCCTGATCGGGATGCATTTTCTGTCTCACAAAAGAGTACATTGCAGAAAGCCTTTTCAGTATCAGCGACTGTCCAAGAGAACAATTAGCAAGTACGATATGACCAACCTGTAAAGCAATGGTGAGTAGTCCTCTGTGTTGAACGGAAGCGCCGCCAAGCGCACCTGTAGCAACGGCCGAACCCTATAGTTTGTGCCTCGCCGCCTATCATGCTTCTTGGCAGCTTTGAGAAATCCAGTAAAATTAAACCGACTATATTTTTCCAATTCATTGATTTCGTTAATGATGCTGTCCAATTCTTTGAGCACTTCGCTTAACGTCTCCGCTTTCATCTGCTCGTCTGCTTCGGCATGGCCATCGACACCTTGCTCATCCTCAACAATCTTCTCTAGACTAGACTCACATAGAGATGTCCGTCCCTGAAGCTGTTTGTAGGTTTTAACTTGAAAAGTATTAACCTTCTCCAACTGAACGTTCACTAGTTCTTCGACAAATGCACTTTCATCCTCTTCGGTCCATTCCTGTGTTATATTGCATGTGCCCGATGAAAATGCATTGTTCGAAGCCTCCTCCTCTCGCAGCATTCTCTTCAACCTCGTGTAATCAATATAATGGGATTTCCATGGTTCGTATGCAGAATTTTTTAGCGTCTTTCCAAAACGCATATTAAGCAGGTATTGGAATTTTAGAGTTGTTAAAATCCTAGGTCTACGTATTGAGTGGTGTTGGACGGTTCTTTCTGAAAGCTAAATACCATTGGCATTGCATGCACGGCATGTTTAGTGGTGGTGGCCGCAGAGGTAGGGATGCAGAGCTCTTGAAAGTAGCCGCGCGCATAACTCCGCTCTATGCCAACCTAGCGAGCCGAGGTACAGTATGTCCCCACATGATACATCGACCCTCTCACGTGCCTCTGCATGGAGTCTCCCCACACAGAAGGGGCTGCTGAGGAACTTCCCCTTACGTCGACGCTCATTAAGAAACTCAAAGCTGCCCTGAAGGCCCTTCACCACAGCCCGTATCCACATGTTCCAAATCCTCCAACATGCAAGAAACGAGCGTCTGTGGCTCTTATAATCCGGGTTCGGCCAACCTTCCTTTACCCGGCATCCTATGACAGCAGCAAGTGCGGGGTAGCAGCTGGATCGTTTCAAGAGCGCTTGATCAATTTCTTTGCACAAGATTGGGTCAAGCAAGGGGATCCAGAAGTATTCTTTATCAAGCGCGCCGCGAGACAAGGTGATAGATGGACAGGCCATGTGGCTTTTCCAGATGGTAAACGGGAACCAGATGATTTGGATGATCACTATACAAGCGTTCGGGAGACCAGGGAGGCTGGGCTTGATCTCGATGTGGACCATTTCCTAATGGTGGGTAACCTAGCTGAACGCGTAGAGAAAACATACTTGGGAAAAGTGCCGTATGTCTATTCTAAGTGATCTCGGACACGAGCTTTCATATTAATGGTTCCAGACTTATGGTTCTCTGTCCTTTCATATACCTCGCCATGCGCTATGATCTTCCGCCACTGGTTCTGCAACCATCAGAAGTGGGTTCAGCACATTGGATTTCTACACGAGCAATATTGTCGCCAGCACTCAGGACATATGAGCGCTGCGACATAGCCGATCGTAGGACTCGGCCAGGTCACCAGCTATCAAGAGTGATACTTCGAACCATGCTCGATAAGATGCTTTTTAGTGCTGTGGAGCTGATACCATCGGAATTCGGAAAGCGTATATTGCAGCTCTATCTCAAATTTCCTAACGGGAGATCGCATGCCGGAAACTAAGCTTACTAAAATCCATATCAAGTGCAGATCATGGCGGCGTGATGATGATTTTAGAACAAATGCCACAAGACAGCCACTTCTTCTCTGAGGTTTGACGCTTGGCATCACCGCAGACTTTCTCGGATTCGTTTCCACTGAAGGCGCAAATAGTCTCTGAGCCTATCTCACGTTGTCTTCGTGAAACATCAAAACTGTCATTTGAGTAATTACATACAGCTTCAGGAAGCGAAATCATCAAGAGTCTAATTCTACTTCTGTCAGGGAACTAGGCTAGGAACTATTAATTGAAGGATGGTATAGTATTAATGATAGGATCTAGGTACAAGACATACACCAGGTAATGTACAAGACGAAAGACAAAGGATGAAAGCGAGGGCGAGGGCGAGCTTCTATGTACATGATTCAGGGGCCGCGTGTAAGATTGCAACACGCTAGGCTATTGCTGCGCCCTAGACCTGAGCCAGGTATCTGAGCCAGATCTAGGCCAGATCTGAGCTAAATCTAGGTCAGATCTAAACGAAATCAAGATGATAATCTAGCATCATGACAGTAGCTTTTCTTCTCAAGACTGAGCTTCTGCAAAGCAAACAAGAGAAACAAGATTTAAAAAAACAAGATGAGTGATACAAGATGAAACTGAACTGAACGCGTTTTAACATGATGATGCATTTGATGAATGCAGTTTACTGTGATGATGCATGATTCAAGAATAAATCTGAGTCAAATTTGAATCAAATTTGAATCAAATTTAGATTAAATATCTGAGTTAAAGTGAAATAATGAAATAAAAACTAAAATTCTTAACATTGACATTAAGAAATTACATATGATATTACATGTAATTCTTCAACTGCAAAGTTGATTAGTTGATGAGATGATATTCTTCAAAAACTTGATCATAATCATTTAAAAGATTAAAAAAAATTTAAGTAATAATAATAATAAATTCATACATTTTTGTAACATTGATTAAGTCAACTTATGAGAAACTTTATGTTATTTATATTGAGTGAACAAAACTTTTTGAAATAGAAAATCACTCACTGTTTATATGATTGCTTCATGCAGTCAAAACTATCATTATGAGATTTTGTATTAAATTAGTTCACGTTGATTGCATGTTAAAGAATGAGTGATTCAATCATTTTAAATTGTTTTAGAAACTTCGTTTTCATCATCATTCTTGCTGCTGCTTTGAGACTTTTTGTGATAGTGATGATTATTTGATAGTTCAAGAAGTTGACATCTTATAGCATTCTTGATCGCAAATGCAATCAGTTTAAGCAATGCATGAGTACATATTTTATCATCTGATGATCTCAATTGCAGTTGCATCACATGCTATCTGCATCTGAAACATTTCTGAAGTGCAAATAAACATTCAGATTTATGCATTCAATTTTGATGTAAATGATGAGAATGCTTTTAATTTTCTGAAAATCATTTCACATCTTTATCATCTTGTTGAACAGATGCAATCTTTGTGTTGAAATAACATGAACATCTGCAATGCATTTTTTATATTTTTTTCATCATTGTTTTTACTGACTTTTGTGATACTGCATTATTGTAATGCTGTCACTAGTTGAAATCATCACAGCGAGAATTAATCACTTGCATTTTAACTGTATTTTCGCGTCTTCTTGAATTAAGTTGTTCAGAAGCATCACTTTCTTGATGATGAAAAAGCGAAAAATGATGTGATTGACATTCATCAGATGAACATGTATCAATTTAAATGCTTGTCTGATTTTCTGCATACAATCATTGATTCAACTGTGTAATGTGATCTTGTCTTGCAGCATGTTCAAATGAACATGCAACAAGTTTATATACATTTCTGCTTTCAGAGTCTTGATGCTTACTCTTTTGAATGTTTTTGCAACATGACACAAAGTTTGATTCTGTAATGTTTCAAGTCTGCATTCTTTATTTAACAGTTTTCTCTCTTTTTCTTGCTGATATCAGATTAATGCTTCAAATGCAATTTCTGATTTTATTATTGTTGAGTATATTTATCTTGCTTTTGTGAAGATTGCTTTTCATGTAAAGACTTCAAGTCAACTAAGTGCTAGCATTCATGTGATGTGATTCACTTCAATTTGATGAAGATGTGCATCTCATCACAATTTCATGTTCAGTTGTACTTTCAGAACTTGCACATTTGATTTTAACTTAATAACTGAGCTTTCTATTTATATGCTAGTCATCATGTCAAATTTCTTTGATTTTCTGATGAAGTATGTAAATTCATACTTTTTTGATGCAAATGTTGCATCATAAGTGTAAACTTATTTTGTGCAAACATTGTGCACTTTGCTCAATGTTTTACAAATTTCTTCAATGAATTTATCATATATTAAAATGTTAATGTTATTTACAAAGTTGAATACTTCAATTTTAATTCTCAATGTTTTGCATCTTTTAATCAAATTTACGTTGAAGAATAGAAAGAGAATCAATGAAATGAGAAATTTCTGCAATATGTCTGCATTTATTTCATGCATGTCATTTATTCATTCATTAAATCTCAGCAATGTTTCTTGATTTTCAAGAAAGCTGCATGTTCATTCAATTATATAGTCTGAAGTTCTTTTCATTTTCAAAGTATGCAAAAGTCTGATGTGCAAAACTTGATTAAATGCTGTAACAACATTTAAATTTAACATGAATGCTATGTATTTGATTTTGCAATCTCATACTGTGTGAATCTGATTTACTAGTAAATCTAATGTTAAAATCATGAATTGCTTGCATTTTACTTTCATTTAAGTATCAGATAGCATATGATGAGTCTCAGTTATATTGCTCAGTCTTTTAATCATGATCGACTTCAAAGCTTTGCTCATGATATCAAGCAAAGCAATGAATCAATATGTTTTCAAATCAATATAATTGTTTTTCTTTAATTTGCATAATACTATTGTTTGAGCTTTTTTGAACTGCTTCAAATGATATTCATATGTTATATATGCATTGAATAAACTCATTAATATCAAAGTCAGTTCTGCAAGATTTGTTTGCAGTACTTTGTTTGAAATGTTTGAAATGTTTAATGCTTTGTCTGCTTTTATTCTTTTAATTGTTTATCTCATTTCATCTTCTGAAATGTGTAAGTCAAATAATACTGTCAAGAATATAAATAAGTTTGCAATGTCATTAATGTTTATTTGAAAGAATGAAAGAAAGAATTTTTCTTGCAATATTTTAATTTTTTTCTCAAACATTATTGTCATTTGATCAATGTTATTTTGCTTTAATGACAAAAACTGAGAAAGTTTTTTAAATAGTTGACTTTCAATTCTGACTCATTTTGCAAAGCATCATATTGACTTGAGTGCATTGCTCAGCTCATGCATTTGTGATCTGAAATGTGCATGCTTCACTTGTTGAATAATCTTGTTTTTATGATCATTATGTTTCAGATATTCATTTCACGCATCTAGTGTGCTTTGTATTTTTCATACAATTCGCAGTCATCTTGATTTCATTACTATCTCTAAGCAGTTTGAATTTCAGAAGTTCTTTGCTCAATTTGATGATTTTGTCAAAAGAATAAATTTCTCAATGATTTTCTGTAACATCTTAATAACTTTGCACATTCTTTCATTCATCATCATCTTGCTGTTCAAAGAACGATTTGATGAAAGATGCATATACAAATATGCGCTCAATGCTTCTGTGTTCATTTTCTTTCATAATCATCAAGTTGAAGACTGTATTAAAGTTGTTTGTAAACACAGTTCTGTAACAATTGAAAAATAATTCAATTCTTAATGCAGATCAATTTGTACTTCATACTTGCATGTCATGAACTGTATTTTCTCGCTGTTAAAAACTAGATTAATAATTGTAAATTGATTGTGAATCTTGCAAGTAATAATGTTTGATTTCAGCAATAATTTCAGCTTAATATTAGTAATGATATCAAGTAAACTGTTGATTACTGCATGTCAAGTGAAGCATCTTCATTTCTCTTAATGAGAATGATGTAGATTGAAATCTTTTATGATCAATTGTTTGCAGTCATCTTTGAATAGCTTGCTTAAGCGAAAAATGATTGAAAATCTCTTTGTAAATGTAAAGAACAGTGAACACAAATTGTAAATGTTTATAAGTCATAACATCTGCGTTTTATCATCTGTGTTGTGAGTTAATATTCTGATTAAGCAGATGTCTGACTCAGCTATTTCTATCATTCATTGATTGAGTCTTAAGCATTTATTCACATATATGCATGTTCTTGACTGTGATGACATGTTTTTCACTAGATAAAAGAAGTTGTGAGCTGAGTTAAATGATTGAGTATTGTTAATGTTGCAACTCTGCTTCTGTATGATTACAATGTCAAAATCACGAATTTCTTTGTTGATTAAAAATGATTTCTGAATTTTCAATGATTTTCTAATGTTGTACTGCAATATTTGTAGAAAAGATTGTTTTATTATAAAGTTATTTATAGCTGTTGTTAACTCTGCAAAGAAAAGACTCTTTGAATGCTTTCAATCATTGAGAATTTATCTCATTTTCTGATTTGTCATTTCTGACTCTGCTTGAGCGACGTCTCATTTGAGTCACTACTTATGCAAGAGAAATGATCAACGCGTCTTTTCTTGACTTCTATCATTTGTCATGTTGATTCATGAGCAACTAGACTGCATGTTTTCAGCACAACTGTCGTTGAGCTTGATGAATTCACTAAACTGAAAGAGTTCATGAACTTCAAAGAGTTCATTGAATCTGCAGAGCTTGAAGACAGCAAAGAGTTCAAGAATTGCAAGAATGTGCAATTGTATTTAAATGCTTCTGAATATCTGAATGATCTGTTTTTATAGATTTTGAATGCTTGTTTCATCTGCTGTCATCATTTGAAACAGATGCATCTTCAGAGTTCATGATTTTCATTGTAGTTAATGCAACATCTTTTATTCAAAGACATCATGCATTTCTTGATGTGATGTTTATTTGTGCACTTGACGCAGCGTTGATTCTTTTTGCAGAATCTGATCATATGATCAAATTCTTGACATTTGAAGCATTGTGTGATGTGACAGTTCTTTTTAAACAGCTTGCATGTACATTCATGATATGCATTTAACATACTTACGTTCATCAATTAATTCATCATTGCTTTGATTGCTATCTTCATAATGAGCGATGAATGAATCTTTTCACTCTTTGCTACTTTTTTGAGTCAGACTATTCTTAAAATCTTCAAATTTTCATGAAGTTTTATGTTATTCTTTATCAGCTTTTAATGACTTTCATCTGATTATTCATGTCAATTGTAGTATGCACTTCATGTGTCAGCACTGCAAATGTTCATCATGATATGTGCATTGAGTTTGCAATTTCTTTTGCTCATTTTTAAGTCTTTTTCAGATTTGCTCATGCATCTGAGCTGACTGCGTGAAGAGAGATGTCTTTGCTACTCAGCTTGTGAAAAGACATGATCAAATTTCGTTGACTCATTGACATGTTTGCTATTTTCTGAAGAATCTGCTTGACAATCTTCTTTTGCATCTTCTCTATTTTTTCTCTGTCTGCTATTTTTATCATGACTTCACATCTTTTGCAAAGTGATGATGATTTCTCTTTGAAATGTTACTTTCTCATTGATAATTCTTCTCTTGTCATGTTTGCTTATGACATGATTTTCAATGAGAGACGCGTATTTCTTTGCATTTGTAACTGCTTGCTTAGCAGTTGAACTGATGTTTTCAGTTTCTGTACATTCTTCGCAATGAATGCATTCTGAGTTGTGTGATGTTTTTCTTCTGATTCGAGTCGAAAATGATGCATTAGCTTCACTGCTACTTCTTTTCATGAATGATCTTTATTCTTTTCTTTCTTTAACATTAATGTTAGCAACATACTTCTTGTTATTGTGTAAGCTTTTCGATTTCGCGTTGCTGTTTCTTTGTGACAAGTCAACGTTGCTTGCAATCATTTTTGAATCAACATTGCTGCAGTTCATGCAATTCATCATCATTTATTCATCTTTTAGATTCATTCTGTCTTGATTGTATTGCTCTTTTCAAAAATTTGCTTTGCACACATTGTGATTGTTCTTAGAAAAAAATCAGATTTTTAAGTAAGAAAATATTCTTCTGTCATGATGAATTAACATATAAAAACTAGATCAGAAACTATTGTTAAAAATAAATTAATTGTTAAGTTAAGTTTTTATATTTACATTCTGACTCAGCTCAAGTACTTAAGTTGAACATGTTGACTCAACTTGATATTGATCTTGAGTCTATTCAAGTCAAAACTCATTGACTCAACTTAACTCATTAAGCAATTAAATATGATATTAAAAAAGTTAAATATAGAAATTTTTCCGATTTTTCATCTTTGCATTATCTTTTTGCATTATCTTTTTGATAGAAAGTCATAAAGAAAAACATGAAGAAAAACATGAAAAGAAACATGAAAAGAAACATAAAGATCATTTGATAAAGAACTTTGATAAAAAGCTATAATAAAGAGCTATAATAAAAAGCTATAATAGAAAGTCATGATGAAAAACTATGAAGACTGTTTAATAAAGAGTCATGAAGAAAAGTCATGAAGAAAAGTCATTATTATGAATGTATCAGAATTAATTAAAGCTAGTCAATGATTTAGTTGAGATCTGATTTAGATCTGACTCAGGTTTAATTTCAGCTATATTAATGACGTAATGTTATACATTGAGAGAAGAAATATTGACAAGAATGTGAAAATGCTGAAAAACGTAACAAAAATCACTTTCACATGAGCTGAAAACAATACAATGCAATTCAATAACTTGAAATCTGAATTGATACATTTTGAAAGTTACAAGATAATATTCAATCAAATGATTATTCTACTTAATAACATGATCATAAAATCAAAAACATGCGTACAATAATTAAAAGTCTGACTGAATTGAAAGCTTAACTTCAAAGTTCATGTGCAAATGAAAATCATGACAGTCACAAGAATGCTACACTCATTGTTTAAATTAATGAATAATGAGTGAAAATTAAATGTCAAATCAGAAAAGCAGTTATATTTAACATGCATCACGTCTATTAGTGATTATGACGTTGAAATATGATGAAATAATCAAAAGACTACTTAGTTAAATTTCATAAATTGCAAAATACTGCATTATAAAAAATTCTGAATGTGTTTTAAACATCATTAATAAATGTTATGTAAATAGAAGTTGAAATTTCATCAATAAAGATGCAATTAAATCAAAAGTGCAAGAACTATGCAATTTAAATAGTTAAGTTATTGAAAAAACATTCTATCAGAATAATAATAATAATAATAATAATAATAATAATAATAATAATAATAAATTTATACATTCTTATGACATCAATTAAATCAACTCATGAGAAACTTTATGCTATGTGTATTGAGTGAACAAAACTCTTCAAGATAGAAAATCGCTCACTGTTTATACAACTGTTACACGCAGTTGAAATAATAAAACTGAGACTATGTATTAAATTTGTTCATGATGATTGCATATTAAAGAATGAATGTTCTTGTCATTTTAAACTGCTTCAGCAGCTTTATTTTCATCATCATTCTCACTGTTGTCTTGAAACTCTTCGTGATTGACATTCAATTTGAACAATGCATTAAAATATGCTTAACTGTCTGATGATTTCATTCAAAGTTGCATTGAAGACTATTTGCACTCAACATGTTTCTTAAGTGCAAATAAATCTTCAGCTTTATGTGTTCAATTCTGATATAGATTGCAAGAGTGCTTTTGATTTTCTGAAAATCATTACGCATCTTTACTGACTTCTTGAATAAATGAAATCTTTGAGCGAAAGATGCATTAATGTTTGCGATGCATTTTTTGTAGTTTTCTCATTGAAAATCTTATTGACTTTTGTGAAATTGTGCAATTGCACATTCACTTATTTAAGTCATCATTAAGAAGTCAAGTTGTTCATGTTTAAACTGTATCTTTGCTTCTTTGTGAATTGAAACATTTAGAAACATCATTTTTTGAAGATTAAAAAGCAAGAGATGAGTTTATTCATTTTTATTAAATGAGTACATATGATTTTACATGCTCATCAAGTCTTCTATGTTCTGTAGTTGATTTAACTGCATAGTATGACTTAATTCTGTAATCTATTAAAAATATGTTGTATATGTTGCATGCAACATACATAAGACACAATCTTTATGCTGATTTTCTCATTAACAAGAAATAGTTTCTTGCAGCAGATTTACAGTTCAAGATAAGTAAAATCTTTCACTGTTCAGATTTTAACAGTTTACTTCTTAAGCATGAGTTGCAAATGTTTCATCAGCAATACACTTGCATAACACAGTTAATTTCTTCTTTAATCATATTGATATACACTATTGTTCTCTTAAGTTATACAAATAATATTTTCAACTAGAAATTGACTTTATCATCAAGACATTCAAGAGTCAAAATTTAATGAAGAAATAAGATTCTTAAGATCAACAATTATCATCATTGTATATTACATCTTGCAAACACTCACTTCATCTGTAAAGTGTGCAATTCATCTGTTTTGTATTATCTGTAAAGATTTTTCTCATGCAGATTAATTATATTTTACAAAAATGTTTATATGTTACACTTTTAATCAAACAGCATAGTTTGATCATTCTTTACTAATTTGCTTATGTTTTTCTTCTTTTAACAAAGTCTTCTTATCAATATATTATTTATGTATAGAATGTCTGTATCTGAACATCTGTTAAACAATATTAATGAGATTCTCAAGTTTGCTTATGTTAAACTTAACAAGACTCATGAGTTATTTATATTATAATAACAAACATGCAGTCTTAACAAGATTTATACATAATTAGCATGTAAATTTAAAGAATGTTCATGATTCAAGTTCTTTCTGCTAATTATTTTCAACAGATCAAATGCAAGAGTGTTTTATCTCAATTCTTATCATTATAACAACGAGATGTTGAATTGAATGATTTTCATAAGTAATTTTTCTCATAGTTTTGCATTCTATTTAACTTTCTCATCTGCATGCAGATTACTTTGTAACATGTACATTAAGATTATCAAAGTCTGCATGATTGCAAAAACTTTGCATGCAATCAATGCACAGTATTTCATCATCATGCAATGCTTTGATACTGTTCAAACTTTTGATAATTTCTAGACTTTACTGTAGCTAAACAGTAAATTTGTAATCAGCATCATGTATAAATAAGTTTCATTACTGATTTAAATAATAATAATAATAATAATAATAATAAATTCATACATTTTTATGACATTGCAAGAAAATACAGTTCATGACACGTAAGTGCGAAGTACGCATTGATCTGCATCAAGAGTTGAATCATCTTTTAATTGTCATAAAACTGTGTTTACAAACAACTTCAGTACAGTCTTCAACTCAATGATTATGAAAGAAAATGAACATAGAAGCATTGAGTGCATATCTGCATATGCATCTTTCGTCAAATCGTTCTTTGAACAGCAAGACAATGATGAACGAAAGAATGTGTAAAGTTATCAAGATGTTATAAAAGATCATTGAGAAATCTACTTTTTTGACAAAGTCATCAAGTTAAGCAAAGAACTTCTGAAATTCAAACTGCTCAGAGATAGTAATGAAATCAAGACAACTGCAAATCATATGAAAAATATAAAATACACTAAATGCGTGAAATGAATATCTGAAACACAATGATCATAAAAACAAGATCATTCAACAAGCAAAGTGCGCACATTTCAAATCACAAATGCATGAGTTGAATGATGCACTTAAGTCAATATGATGCTTCGCAAAATGAATTAAAATCAAAAGTCAACTATTTAAAAAACTTTCTTAGTTTTCATCATTAAAGTGAAGTGACATTGATCAAATGACAATGATGTTCAAGAAAAAAATCAAGATATTGCAAGAAAAATTCTTCTTCTCATCTTCTCAGATAAACATCAACAACATTGCAAACTCATTTATACTCTTGATAATGTCATCTGATTTACACATTTCAGAAAATAAAGTAAGACAAATCATCAAAAGAGTAAAAGCAGACAAAGCATCAAATATTTCAAACATTTTGAACAAAGTGTTGCAGACAAATCTTGCAGAACTGATCTCAATACTGATGAGTTTATTCAATGCATATGTAATACACAGATATCATTTGAAGCAGTTTAAAAAAGTTTAAATGATAGTATTACATAAATTGAAGAAGAATGATTATACTGATTCAAAAACATATTGATTCATTGCTTTGCTTGATATCATGAGCAAAGCTCTGAAGTCAATCATGATTAAAAGATTGAGCAATATAGCTGAGACTCATCACATGCTATCTGATGCTCAAATGAAAGTGAAATGTAAGCAATTCATAATCTTGACATTAGATTTACTAGTAGATCAGATTCACACAGTATGAAATTGCAAAATCAAATACGTAGCATTCATGTTAAAATTAAATGTTGTCAAAGCATTTAATCAAGTCTTGCACATCAGACTTCTGCATACTTTAAAAATGAAAAGAACTTCAGACTACATAGTTAAATGAACATGCAGCTTTCTTAAAAATCAAGAAACATTGCTGAAATTTGATGAATAAATGAGTGACATGCATGAAATAAACGCAAACATATTGCAGAAATTTCTCATTTCATCGATTCTCTTTCTATTCTTCAATGTAAATTTGATTGAGAAGTGCAAAGCATTGAGAATTAAGATTAAAGTGCTTAACTTTGTAAATAACATTAAAATTCTAATATATGATAGATTCATTGAAGAAATTTGCAGAATATTAAGCAAAGCACATAATGTCTGTGCAAAATGAGCTTGCATTCATGATACAACATTTGCATCAGAAAAGTAAAAATTTACACACTTCATCAGAAAATCAAAGAGATTTGACATGATGATTAACATACAAATAGAAAGCTCAATTATTAAGTTAAAATCAAATGTGCAAGTTCTGAAAGTACAACTGAACATGAAATTGTGATGAGATGCACATCTTCATCAAATTGAAGTGAATTACATCACATGAATGCTAGCACTTAATTGACTTGAAGTCTTCATATGAAAGATAATCTTCACAAAAGCAAGATAAATATACTTAGCAGTAGTAAGATCAGAAATTGCATTTGAAGCATTAATTTGACATCAGCAAAAAAAAAGAAAGAATTGTTAAATAAAGAATGCAAACTTGAAACACTACAGAATCAGACTCTGCATCACGTTGCAGAAATGTTCAAAAAAGTAAGCATCAAGACTCTGAAAGCAGAAATGTACATAAGTTCGCTGCATGTTTATTTGAACATGCTGCAAGACAAGATCACATTATGCAGTCAAGTTAATGATCATATGCAGAAAATTAAATAAGCATGCAAACTGATACATGTTCATTTGATGAGTGTCAATCACATCATCTTTCGCTTTCTTATTATCAAGAAAGTGATGCTTCTGAACAACTTAATTCAAGAAGATGCAAAAATACATTTAAGATGTAAGCAATTAGTTCTCGCTGCAACGATTTTAACTAATGACAGCATTGCAATAATGCAGTATCACAGAAGTCAGTGAAAGCAATGATGAGAAAAATATAGAAAATGCATTGCAGATGTTCACATTATTTCAACATAAAGATTGCATTTGTTTAACAAAATGATAAAGATGTGAAATGATTTTCAGAAGATCAAAAGCACTTTCATCATTCACATTAAATTTTAATGTTTATCTGTACTTCAGAAACATTTCAGACGCAGATAGCATATGATGTAACTGCAACTGAAATCATCAGATGACAAAATATGTATTTATGCATTGCTTGAACTGATTGCATTTGCAATCAAGAATGTTACAAAATGTTGACTTTTTAAACTATTAAATAATCATTGCTATCACGAAGAGTTTCAGAGCAGCTGCAAGAATAATAATGAAAACGAAGCTTTTAAAATAATTTAAAGTGACTGAGTTACTCATTCTTTAATGTGCAATCAACGTGAACTAATTTGATACAAAGTCTCATAATGATAGTTTCAACTGCATGAAGCAGTTGTATAAACAGTGAGTGATTTTCTATTTCAGAGAGTTTTGTTCACTCAATATAAATAGCATAGAATCTCTCATGAGTTGACTTAATTAATGTCACAAAAGTGTATGAATTTATTATTATTATTATGACATTGATTAAATTAACTTATGAGAAATTTTATGCTATTTGTATTGAGTGAACAAAACTCTCTGAGATAGAAAATCACTTGCAGTTTATACAACTGCTTCATGCAGTTGAAATAATAAGTTTTGAGTTTATGTATCAAATTTGTTCACATTGATTGCATGTTAAAAACAATCACAACGCGCGCAAAATGAACTTTTGAACAGAGCATTATAAATGAAAGAGAAAAGATTAAGTAAACGAATAAATGATGACAAATTGCATGAGCAACAGTAATGCTGATTTAATGATGATTGCAAGCAGCGTTGACTTGTCACAGAAAGACAGCGACGTGAAGTTAAATGCTCATGCAATGATGAGATGAAAGTTATCAGCATTATCAATTTACTAACACAGACATTGATGTTAAAGAAAGAGAAGAGCAAAGATTATTCATGAAAAGAAGTGAATTCAAAGCTGATTCAACGTCTTCAAAATGTTTCAGAAAGAAAGATTGAAAGTCAAGATACATTCATCATGAAGAATGTATAAAAGTTGAAGACATTCATTTAACTTCTTAATAAACAACTACAAACATAAGAAAATACACATTTCACATTCAAAACATCATCATGAGTTGATGTAACAAGAGAAGAAGCGACAACTGAAAAGCAGCAATTCAAAGATGATCTGTCATCATTTTGCAAGAAACGTAAGATTTTAGTGAAAATAGTAAAGAGAAAAGAGATGAAAGAGATACAAAAGAGATTAATTGATCAGATCTTTCAAGAAATTGCAAAAATGTTGATGATGTAACGAAATTTAATAGTGTTGCTTCGCAAGCTTGAAAGTGAAGACATTGTACTTCACATGATGAGCTTGAAAGCTCAAGCAGTTCTAGAAAAGTTTCAGACATGAGTGAAGAAAATTGCAAGCTCAACGCATGTAGTGTGTAGAAGCTTCATGATACTAGCACATGATGTACACATCATATTAAACACAAGCAATCAGAAAATGAACATCAAAAAATTAATAAAGAACAACGCAAGACTTTATGAAGATCTAAAGATGTTGAGAATAGCTTGACTTAAGAAAATAGTTGAGAGTGAGAAGATTCACTCATTGCTCATTGTAAAGATCATGATCAAAACGATGATAAATTGATTATTAAACATAAATATGCTGAACTCATATCAAGAATGCTTATGCAAATTGTTTAAAAAGAACTGTTGTATCACACAATGTTATAAATGCTTCGATTTTGATCATATGACTAAATTTTGCAAAAATGAAGAGCGTTGCTTCAAATGCACAGATAAACATCACATTAAAAGATGCGTTGTGTCAATGAATAAAAGATGATGCATAAACTGCAACAATAATCATGAACTTTGAAGATGTTTATGTCTCAAGTGAAAACTACAGATAAAGCAATCAAAAGAAATCTTTCAAAACAGATTAATCAGATACTCTGAAGCGTTGAAAGACAATTGCTCATTCTTTTCTTTCTCTTTGAACTTCTTGAATTCAATGAACTTCGCGAGTTCAACAAACTCATCAAGTTCAATGAATGTCTTGATGATGACAAGCAGTCAAGACATTGATGAGTCAACATGAGAAGTGATGAAAGTCAAGAAAAGATGAGTTGATTGCTCTTCATGCATGATTAGCAACTCAGAAGACATGATGTCTGAACAAACATAAAAACATCAAATCAGAAAATGCGAAAGACTCTTGATGATTAAAAGCATACAAAAAGCTGTTTTGGCACAAAATCAACAACAGTTACAGATAACTTTATGATGAATCAAATCTTTCTGCAAATTCTACAGTATAACATCAGAAAGTCATTGAAAATTCAGAAATCATTTCTGATAAACAGAGAAGTTCATAAATTCAACATAATAGTCATTCAGAAACAAGATTGCAACATTAACGTCTTGCAGATGTTTAACTCAACTCACAACTTCTTTCATTTAGTGAAAGATTCATCATTTCAAGCAAGAACATGCATTTATATCAACAAGCATTTAAAACTTAATTAATAAATGATAAAAATCATTGAATTAAACATCTGCTTAATCAAGCTACAAACTAGCAACTTGAAAGACGAAATACAGATGTTACAACTCATAAACGTTTACAATTTATGCTCGCTGTCTATCATCTTCATAGAAGAATCATTTACTATTTTTCATTTAAATGAACTAATTAAAGATGATTGCAAACAGTTAATTGTAAAAGATTTCAATCTGCATCACTCATACTAAAAAGACAGAAGATGCTTTACTCATTACACAGCAATGAATGTTCTACTAGACATCGTTACGAACGTAAGACTAAAGCTACTGCTTGATTTTTTTTGAATTTTTTGAATTCTTCATTAAGTGCATGCAGTCTATGACTATGACACTGTCTAAATGCTGTATGTATGCTAAGTTACATGTAATCTGATCAAAGTCGCTGCTTTATATCTTCTTGTTGATCAATCACATCGATAGTTTGTGCATACAAGCGCTTTCACTCAATTCTCGCTTTTGTACTTTCGTTTTTCTTTGTTCTTTTGCACTCTTCACGTTCTACTCTTTCATTTCTAATAGTGATTTTCTTGTTGCAATTCAAGTATTTTTCAAATACTTTAATGATGTAATTCTTTCAATCTTGATGATGAACAGTGTTAATATAGTGTCTGTGTTTTTGAGCTGAGCTTTTTTCTTAAGCTTTATCTGCTCTGCTCTATAATGTCTGCAGTTCAACAGTAAATGCTTTGACGTTTGTCTTGCATTGCATATTTCATAGCATTTGTTTAAATTATTCTCTGATAATTGATGCAAATAGCTCTTGAAATAGTCATGTCTCATTTTCAGCTGAATAAAGGTTGAAAACGTTAGTTTATTGATTTTTCTCATCTCTTTTAGTGATTTATGACTTAAATTTACATTCAATATGTGTTTATTGAAAATATGTTGCATACGTTGCATGCAACATACATAAAACATGATCTTTATGCTGATTTCTCTCTTAGCAAAAGATAGTTTCTTGCAGCAGATTTACAGTTCAAGATGAATGAGATCTTTCACTGCTCAGATTTTGACAGTTTACTTTTTAAGCATGAGTTGCAGATGTTTCATCTGCAATATGCATATGTATCACAGTTGATTTCTTCTTTAATCACATCAACATACATTACTGTTCTTTCAAGCTATACAGATGATGTTTTTGACTAGAAGTTGACTTTATCATCAAGATATTCAAGAGTCAGAGCTCAGTGAAGAGATGAGATTCTTAAGATCAACAGTCATTATCATTGTATATCATGCTTCGCAGATGTTCACTTTGCTTGTAAAACATGTGACTCATCTGTTTTATGTTATCTGTAGAAATCTTTCTCGTGCAGATCGATCATGTTTTGCAAAAATGTTCATATGCTACACTTTTAATCAGACAGTGTAGTTTGATCATTCTTTATTAACTTGCTTATGTTTCTCTTCTCTTAATAAAGTTTTCTCGTCAGCGTATTACTCATGTATAGAATGTCTGTGTCTGAACGTCTGTTAAACGATATTAATGAGATTCTTGAGTTTGCTTATGTCAAACTTAACGAGTCTCATGAGTTATTTATATTGTAGTAACAGACACGCAGTTTTAACAAGATTTATATGTAGTTAGCATGTAGATTTAAAGAATGTTCGTGATTCAAGTTCTTTCTGCTAATCACTCTTAACAAATTAAACACAAGAGTGTTCTGTCTCAGTTCTTGTCATCACGACAACAAGATACTGAATCGAATGATTTTTATAAGCGATTTCTCTCATAGTTTGCTACTGCTTGAATCAAACATAATCATTAAAGAGATTCACAATCAGCTCACAACAATAAATCTAGCATTTGACAGCAAGAAAATTCAATTCATGATATATAAATGCAAGATGAAAATTGATCTACATCAGAAATTTGATCATCTTTTAATTATCATGAAGCTGTATCTATGCACAGTCTCTGTGCAGCTTACAACTCATCGATTATGAAAGAAAATGAACACAGAAGCACTAAACACTCATTTAAGAATACATCTTCTCATTGATCATTTTCTTGATAACAAGACAGCGATAAATGACAGAGTAGCTGAGATCACTCATATGTTACAAGAAATCATCAAGAAGTTTACTTCTTAAGCAAAATCATTGATTCAAGCATGAGACTTTTGAAATCAAATCTGCTTGAAAGTTGTGATGAAATCATGATGACTATAAGTTGTATAAAAATTGCAGAGTACTCTAAAGACATGAAATGACTATCTGAGATACAACGATCACAAAAACAAGATCATTAAAGAAACAAAACATTCACATTTTAAATTACAGATGCATAAGCTGAGTAATGAATTGAAATCAATTTGATGCTTCGCAAAATGAGTCAGAATCAAAAGTCAGTTACTTAAGAAACTTTTGCAGTTTTCATCATTAAAAAGCAACAATTTCAATCATATAGCAGACTCATTCAAAGAAAAAACAAAGATGTTATGAAAGAAATTCTTTTCATCATTGTTTCAAGCAAATATCAATGATATTTCAAAGTCATTTATATTGCTGACAATGTCATTCAATTCAGTCTTATCACAAAATAAAATGAGATAAATGATTCAACGAGTAAAAGTTAACAAAGCATCAGACATATTTGAAATTTCAAATAAAGTGCTTTAAGTGAGTTTAACAAAATCGACTTTGATACTAATTAATTTGTTCAACGCATGTGTAACTTACAAATATCATTCAAAGCAGTTCAAAAAAGCTTAGACAATAGTACTTTGCAAATCAAAGAAGAATGATTACATTGATTCAAAGATGTATTGACTCATTGCTTTGCTAAACATCATGAATAAAATACTAAAATCAATCATGATTAAAAGATTAAATGACATTACTGAGACTCATTACATGCTTTTGAACGCTCAAATGAGAGCAAGATGCAAGTAATTCATGATTTCAGCGCTGAATCTACTAATAAATCAAGTACATGCAGTATGAGACTGCAAAATCAAGTATGTAATCTTCATGCTTAGTTTAAACATTGCTGAAACATTCAATCATGTCTTGCACACTAAACTTCTGCATACTTTGAGAATGAAAAGAACATTGAATTACATAGTCAAATGAACTTGCAGCTTTTTGAAAGACAGAGAATCATCGCTGACGTTGAATGAACAAATCAGCGTGATGCAATGAGTAAACACTGACATATTGCAGAAATCTCTCATATCATCAATTCTCTTTCTATTCTTTAACACAAGCTTAATCAAAAAATGCAAAGCTTTAGAAATCAGAATCAAAGTGCTTAACTTTGTAAATGATATCAATATTCTGATTTATGATAAAATCACAGAATCAATCTGCAAATCACTGAGTCAAGCATATGACATCTGTGCAAAGTGAGCTTGAACTCATGATGTTACGTTCACTTCAAAGAAATATAAACTCACTCACTTCACTTGTAAGTTAAAAAAATTCGACATGACAGTCAATCTACACATAGAAAACTCAATAATAAAGTTGAAATCAGATGTATGAGTTCTTGAAGTGCAACTGAACATGAAACTATGATGAAATTTGCATCTTCATCAAATAGAAGCAGATCACGTCATTAAGATGCTAATGCTTAGTTGACTTGAGATTTTCATCTGAGAAGTTACATTTGCAAAAGCAAGATAGATATACTTTGCAATGATAAGATCAAGAATGATGTTTGAAGCATTAATATGATATCAATGCAATAAAGAAGAAAGATTATCAAGTATGAAATGAAGATTAAAAACTCTTCAGAATCAAGCGTTGCATCATATGATTGACATTTTCAGAAAAGTGAACATTGAAACGCTGAAAGTCGAAACATATACATTCTTGCTACATGTTCATCTGAACAAGCTATAGAATCAAGTTACACTATGCAGTTGAATCAACAACAGAACACAGAAGACTTAATGAGCATGCAAAATCATATATGCTCATTTAATAAAAATTAATAAACTCATTTCTTACTTTTTAATCTTCAAAAAATGATGTTTCAGAACATTTCAATTCACGAAAAAGCAAAAATACAGTTTAGATGTGAATGACTCGACTTCTTAATAATGATTCAAACGAGTGTACATGCAATTGCACAATTTCACAAAAGTCAATGAAATCTTCGATGAGAAAACTACAAAAAACGCATCGCAGACATTAATGCATCTTTTGCTCAAAGATCTCATTTATTCAAGAAGTCAGTAAAGATGTGTGATGATTTTCAGAAGATTGAAAGCACTCTTGCAACTTACATCAAAATTAAACGCATAAAGCTTAAGATTTATCTGCACTTAAGAAACATGTCAAGCATGAATAGTTCTCGATGCAATTGCGAATAAAGTCATTAAACAGTCAAGCATATTCTGATGCATTGCTTGAATTGAACGCATCTTTGATTAAATATGCTATGAGACGTTGACTTCATGAACTATCGAGTCATCGTCTCAATCACGAAGAGTCTCAAGACAACAGCAAGAATGATGATGAAAATGAAGCTGCTGAAGCAGTTTAGAATGACAAGAACACTCATTCTTTAACATGTAATCATCGTGAACAAATTTGATACATAGTCTCAGTTTTATTGTCTCAACTGCAAGCAGCAGTCGTATAAACAGCGAGCGATTTTCTATCTCAAAGAGTTTTGTTCATTCAACACACATAGCATAAAGTCTTTCATAAGTCGATCTAATTGATGTCACAAGAATGTATGAATTTATTATTATTATTATTGTTATTGATTGCATGTTAAAGAATGAGTGTTTTAATTACTTTAAATTGCTTCAAGAGCTTCATTTTCATCATCATTTTCACTACTGCTTTGAAACTCTTTATGATGATAACAATTATTAAATAGTTTAAAAAATCAACATTTTGTAACATTCTTAATTGCAAATGCAATCAGTTTAAGCAATGCATGAATACATGCTTTGTCATCTAATAACTTCATTCACAGTTGCATCATGAACTATTTATGTTTGAGACATTTTTAAAGTGCAAATAAGCATTCAGATCTATGTGTTTAATTCTGATGTATATTGCAAAAGTACTTTCTGCTTTCTGAAAATCATCATGCATCTTTATCATCTTATTGCTCAAATGTAATCTTTATGCTGAGATTGCATTGATGTTTATGATACATTCTCTGTACTTTTCTCATCATTAATTTCATTGATCTTTATGATACTGCGCTATTGCAATACTATCGCTTGTTGAAATTATTATGAAGAAGAAAGTGCATTATTTGCATCTTCTTGAATGAAGACATTCAGAAGTACTATTTTCTTAATGATGAGTAAGTAAGAAATGATGCAATTAACTTTCATTAAATGAATGTATATTAGTTTGCATGCTTGTCTGATCTTTTGCATTTGATCATTAATTCAACTGTATAGCGTGATCTTGTTCTATAACATGTTTAAATGAACATGTAGTGAGCTTGTATATGTTTCTGTCTTTAAAGTTTCAATGCCTACTCTTTTGAATGCTTTTGCTACATGACATAGAATCTGATTCTGAAGTGTTTTTAATCTGCATTCTTTACTTAACAATTCATCTTCCTTATTTTATTACTGCTGAGTATACTTGTCTTACTTTTGTAAAGATAGCTTCTCATGTAAAGATTTCAAGATGACTAAGTGTCAGCATTCTTATGACGTGATTCATCTTTATTTGTCAAAGATGCACACTTCATTGCAGTTTTATATTCAGTTGCATCTTTAAAACTCGTACGTTTGATTTTGATTTAATAACTGAACTTTTTATTTATATGCTAGTCATCATGTTAAATCTCTTCGATTTTCTGATGAAATGCATAAGCTCATACTTTTCTGATGCAAACGTTGCATCATGATTTTTTTTAATTTTTTATTTCTTCATTAAGTGCATGAAGTCTATGACTATGACACTGTCTAGATGCTGTGCATATGTTAGATTACATATATCTTGATCAAAGTCGCTGCTTTATATCTTTTCATTGATCAATCACATCAATAGTTTGTGCAAACAAGCATTTTCAATCAAACAACTTCTTTCTCTTATGCTCTCATTTTCTTGCTTCTTCATGTTCTTCTCACTTTACTCTTTCGTTCTCAATAGTCATTTTCTTGTTGCAATTCAAGTACTTTTCAAGTACTTTAACATTGTGATTTTTTCAATCTTGATGATAAACAACATCAATATAATGTTCATGTTTTTGAACTGTGCTTTTGCTTTAAGCTGTAACTGTTCTGCTTTATAATGTTTGCAGTTCAATAGTAAATGCTTCAACGTTTGTCTCATCTTGCATATTTCATAGCATTTGTTTTAATTCTTCTTTGATAATTGATGCAAATAGCTTTTAAAATAGTCATGTCTCATTTTTAGCTGTATAAACGTTGAAAACGTCGATCTGTTTATTTTTCAAAGCTTTTTTAATGATTTGTAACTCAAATTCATTCTCGCTGTGTGCTTCTGATACTGATTTTCTTTTTTGATGCTGTCATTTCATGCAATTAGTCATTGCTTTTTTGTCTCTTTGTCTATTTGCTTTTTGATGAAGCTCATGATTGTTCTTTTTCTAATGTTGATTGTTAATTTTTTTTGTGTCACATCTTTGATCAATTGATTCACTGCTTCGTTTTCAATGATGTCTTTGCAACTCAATACTCACTGTATGCACATATGATATTGATTTTGTTGCAGATTGATCAGATTTTGTCATATGTTATTGACTAACTTCAAGTTGACATTGCTCTTTGCTTTTAATCTTTGCAGCGTCATTTGACTGTCTGTGTATACTCAAATTTCGCTGTCTTCAGATACTTTTTCGCTGCATATCGTGATTGCATTATTGATAGCTTGCAATTTCGCTTTCATTATGATTATTTCATTGATCATGCTTGTCGTCTTGCTGCATTTAACAGACTCGTGCGTGAATATCATTGTGATTTCAATTTCTGTTTTGAGTTCTGCTATCTTTTTTCAAGTTTGCAATGCGTTGATGTACATCACTATGTTTTTCATCTTTTTGACTATTGTTTTCAGTTCTCTATAGTGTATATTTATTGTTTTGCATGTTTTATCTCTTGTAAATTCAATTTGCACTTTTGTCAGATATTTAATTTTCTGATCTCATGATTTCTTGAAGTGAGAAATTTCAATTTCTTTTATTAAATTCAATGTTTTTTGCACTTTGTTTAATATTCAATATATTTGCATGAGTTTATCTTTGCATTTCTTGACTTTTCAAGATAAATTCGCCTTCATTTCGTTTCAGTTCAGATATTTCGATGCGTTCAGATTTAAATTCAATTCAATAAAGTATTAAAATGAGTATGAAATAAACACTCTTTTTCTGATAGAATGTTTTTTCAATAATTCAACTATTTAAATTGCATAGTTTTTGCACTTTTGATTTAATTGCATTTTCATCAACGAGATTTCAACTTCTATTTGCATAGCATTTATCAATGATGTTCAAAATGCACTCAGAATTTTTTGTAATGCAGCATTTTGCAGTTTGCGAAATTTGACTAAGTAGTTTTTTTGATTATTTCATCATATTTCGACGTCATAATCGCTAATAGACGTGATATATATCAGATATAACTGCTTTTCTGATTTGACATTTAATTCTCACTCGCTATTCATTAATTTAAACAATGAATGTAACGTTTTTGTGACTGTTACGATTTTCGTTTGCACATGAACTTTGAAGTTGAGCTTTCGATTCAGTCAAACTTTTAATCATCATATGCATGTCTTTGATTTTATGATCATGTTGTTGAGTAGAATAATCATTTGATTGAGTGTCATCTTATAACTTTCAAAGTATATCAATTCAGATTTTGAGTCATTGAATTGCACTGCGTTATTCTCAGCTCATGTGAAAGTGATTTTTGTTGCGTTTTTCAGTATTTTCACATTCTTGTCAATATTTCTTCTCTCAACGTATAGCATCACATCATCAATATAGCTGAGTGACTGTAAATTTTCAAACTTTGCGCAAATCTTTGAAAACAGATATTGAATATAAATTAGAAATAAAATGAGCGAGATAAATGAGTCTTGTGATATTTCTGTGCTTATTTTCTTTGATTTCTGAAATTTGTTGTTAAATGCTAAGTCAATAACTTGATTTTGTAAGAAACATTTTACTCAATTGATTAAATTAATCAATATTTTCAATTTAATCAATATTTTGATCAGCTGTTTCAATGCAATATGATCAAAGACTTCTTTAACATTTAGTAGTAAACAGATAAGCGTGTTTTCTCAACTTTTCATCATTTGCGCATCATGTACTAGATTTAGTACTGCGTCTATAGCTGATCTTTGTTTTCTGCCTTTCATTTGATCAAAATTCAGCAACTTATCATTAATTTCAGCTGTGTAAAACAGTTGCATTACTATTATTTTTTCTGCTACTTTGCTTAAACAGTTTAGCAGTGTAATAATTCTGTATGTCTTCGACATTGATAATTCAACTTATCTGATTTTTCAGAATAATTCTTGTGTCTTCGCGTCATATCTTCAAATGATAGTCGTTTTCAATCAAATCTGAGTACACTAAATTGAAGATTTTTAATATTGTTTTGTATGCTTGCTGTATGATTGCAAATGATATATCATCTGATTCAAGTGCTTTTCTGAATGCTGAGAAGTTAATCGCGTGCTTGATTTTCTCTTTGATAACTCTTGATCATTGTATACTTTTGTTCAATATTAATTCTTCATTGATTTGAATTTTCAAAAATGATGAGTACATTGCTTTTAGAAATGTCTTGCACTTTTCATTGAATTCAATCTTTAATTCTTTTTGCAAGTTTTGTATCAAGAATAGCTTTTTGATTAGACGTGATTTAGTGAACTTGTATGTCTGAAACACTTTTTTCTCTTCAACATTGTTTAAAAAATTGATTCAGAATTGATTTTTGATCAGCTTTATTGCATTATGATATAAATTTCATGTTTGCACTATCTCTGCTCATGCATCATCACTTCTGCATCTTTTTCAGATTCACTTTTTTGACAACAGCGTCTTTCATCTTTCAATGAGTTCATTATTTCATCAGAGTTTTGATTTTGCGCATATTTGCTGTTTAAATATGAATAATTTCACTGTATTCTTGATGCATTCAGTCAAATAAATGATTTTTGCTTTTAAACTTGTGATTCTTTGCATCTTAACAATCATTTTATCTTTCGTCTTTTGCAAATGTTCATCAAAGTCTTTTCAGTTGACTTTTTGCAAATTGTATGACACATTCAGTGAATTTTCGATCAACTTTACTTTTTTTGTAACTATTGTAAATAAAATTACTTCATGATTGAATTCTGTGTCTGCATTTTCATTTATATGTCAATTCTTAATGTAATTGCACATATTCTTTGATGCAAATGCTAAATCAAGTATCAAGCTTGACTGACTTTAATAGCTGTGATATGTGTTTATATCAGAAGTGTTAATCAGATTGCACTTATGAAAATTTATTCACTTTATTAATGCTTTCATTCTAATAAAGTTTGAAATTTTTGCGTTTCATCAGCTATGATGTGCATTAAAGTCTTCAATGATAATAACTTTTTACTCAAAATTTAGCATAACTTTTGCTAATTCTCGCTCAATTGTGTATAATTACTCATTATTTGCATTTTGTGACTTTTCATTGTAAATATTGAACAATAAAATTCTTCTTTGAATTTTATTGTTTATTATTGATATTACTTGCATATCTTCACTATTGACTATGTTTGATCTTGATGTGCATGTAAATTTCTTTGCATTTTTTGCAACAAATATCAATACTCTGACATGAGTATTTTGAACATTTGATTTGATGCAAATAAACAATGAATGTGAAATTGTTATATTCTTATCTTTCATTCATGATTCTTGTAGTATAACGATATCTGTCTTGTTTTTCGCAAATTTCATGCATGCATGCATAATTTGCATTGATCTTGCACAATTGTGCTGTAGAATTCAAATATTCAACGTGTTTGCAAAGCTTTCATCATTTGCGTTGTTTTGTGACATTTTGACTGCACTACTCATTATAATTTCGTGACTAGATGATCTTTTTGTGAACTAATAGACTGAGCTGTCTGATATGTTTCACACATTACGCTGTTTACAAAGTATGCATTTTGACAGTTACAGCATCTAGAAATCATGTGATTGCATGATTATTTATCTTTGCACGTAGATAATTGACATTTATGCTCTAATGTCAGATGATTTCGTTCACAAAACAAGCATCTTGATGATTTATTGCACTTGTTCTGCAAATGTTTGAATGTTTGACATCTCTGACATTGATTGCTTGATTGATAATTTCAATATTTGATCATTTGATATCATATTGATCTCGCTGCTAGAACTCATTTTTTCAGATGTTTTTATGCTTCAACTTCGATTTTGAACGTCAGTATCATCGAAGCATGATTCTTTCTTGCTTTATTTTCATCTTTTGATAATCATATCGAGTTGATTATCAGCTTCAATTCAGAGTTGTACTTCTCTAGCTTGATTCTCAGATATTTCATTTCAATCTTCATGTTGAAGATATTGATTTTCAGACTGTGTATCACTATCTTGTATCATTTTTCATTCTTCTTGATACTTTTAACTTTGAATATATGCTTTCATATATCTCTTTGCTTCAGTAGAGCTTTCGCGATGTATTTCTCTCAAATTGTTAAAGCAATATTGTTATCTCTTTGTGTTTTAGTCACTGTAGCGACTTTTATGTCAGACTTTGCCTTCTTCAGTGCGTTGTTCACTGCATTGCGCATTTTCATTGCTTATAAGATTCAATTCTCATTTTTCGAAGTGACTATTAATCTTCTTTCGCGATATGATATCTCTTGTGACTTTGACGAGAGTTTTTTGATAATCAGGTTTCATTCGTCTGCATTTGCATTCACATTTGCATTTGTGTTTGCATTTGCATTTGAGCTTGTGACTTGAGCTGCTTTTTGCGCATATGTGAGCTTCTGCGTTGATTTTTGCGAACTTTGCATGATCTGCAACGTTTGCGAAACCTGCGTCTTCTGCAAGATTTGCGAATTCTCTGTCATTTGCTTTGCGTTGATTTTCTTTTTGATGTTTTCAGCATTTTGTTGAATCAATTGTAAAATAATCTTCAGTTTGTTGTTTGTTTGACTTTGAAGTTGATCAATTTGCTTCTGAATTGAGTTTTCTATGCTTTCGTTGCATGCTCTTCAAATGTAGATTCAGCTATGACTTATAGTCTCTTTCTGTTCTGATATTGCTTGTCTTAGCTGATTGACTGCGAATTCAATTCTTTTGCGCAGTCTCTTTATTTGCATCTCTTTAGAGATGACATCGTAGCACTTGCTAGTACTAACTTCAATGCTAGCTTCTTTTTGCGAACTTTTCATCGCTTTTCGCTTTTTCATTCCTTTGACTTTCACAATTGCTTGTGATTGCTCTTTTTGCTGCGAATTCGCATTTTGCAAATTGATTGTATTCTTGTCGTTGTGCGCATTTGCATGTGAATTTAGCATCAATGCGTTGAGTGAACTGAACATGTATTGCGTTTTTCTATTTGCTGATGTGAGCGATTTTTGTTGACTGCAAAATAGGTTGATAATGTCATTTTGCAGTTGTTTGCTTGTTGATAAACTCATGCTAAGTTCATCTCATAAATCTGTTTCAATCTCTAATGTTGATTTTTTGATTTCTATCGTCAACGTTTTGAGTTCTGACTCTGAGCTATTACTTCTGCTGAGTTTCGCGTTACTATTCGCGAAATCAACATATCAAATGATTGAATATTGAGATTATTGATTAAGTAATCAGTATCAGAAATGTCAAACATTCAAACATTTGCAGAACAAGTGCAATAAATCATCAAGATGCTTGTTTTGTGAACGAAATTATCTGACATGAAAGCATAAATGTCAATTATCTACATGTGAAGACAAGCAATCATGCAATCACATGATTTTTAAATGCTGCAACTGTCAAAATGTGCACTTTGCAAACAACATAATGTGCAAAACATATCAGACAGCTCAATCTATTAACTTACAAAAAGATTATCTAGTCACGAAATTGTAATGAGTAGTGCAGTTGAAATGTCACAAAACAACGCAAATGATGAAAGCTTTGCAAACACATCAAATATTTGAATTCTACAGCACAATTGTGCAAGATCAACGTAAATTATGCATGCATGCATGAAATTTGCGAAAAACAAGACAGATATTATTATACTACAAGAATCATGAATGAAAGATGAGAATATAACAATTTCACATTCATTATTTATCTGCATTAAATCAAATGTTCAGAATATACATGTCAGATATTAATATTTATTACGAAAAATGCAAAGGAATTTACATGCACATCAAGATCAGACATAGTCAATAGCAAAGATATGCAAGTGATATCAATAGCGAACAATAAAATTCAGAAAGAAATTTTATTGTTCAATATTTACAACAAAAAGTCATAAAACGCAAATAACAAGCAATTATACATGATTGAGTGAGAATTAGCAAAAGTTATGCTAAATTCTGAGTAAAAAGTTATTGTTGTTGAAGACTTTAATGCACATCATAGCTGATGAAACACAAAAATTTCAAACTTTATTAGAACAAAAGCATTAATAAAGTGAGTAAATTTACATAAGTGCAATCTGATTAACACTTCTGATATAAATACATATTACAGATATTTAAATCAGTTAAGCTCAGTACTTAATTTAGCATTTGCATCAAAGAATATGCACAATCACATCAAGAATTGACATATAAATGAGAATGTAAACACAGAATTCAATCATGAAGTAATTCTATTTACAATAGTTATGAAAAAAGTAAAGTTGATTGAAAATTCACTGAACGCATCATACAATCTGCAAAAAGTTGATTGAAAAGACTTTGATGAACATTTGCAAAAGACAAAAGACAAAATAATTATCAAGATGCAAAGAATCATGAGTTTAAAGGCAAAAGTCATTTATTTGACTGAATGCATCAAGAATACAGTGAAATTATTTGTATTTAAACAACAAATATGCACAAAATCAAAACTTTAATGAAACAATGAGTTCATCAAAAGATGAAAGATGCTATCATTAAAAAAGTGAATCTGAAAAAGATGCAGAAGTGATGATGCATAAGCAAAGATAGTGCAAACATGAAATTCATATCATGATGCAATAAAGCTGATTAAAAATCAATTTTAAAACAATTTTTTAAACAACATTGAAGAAAAAGAAGTGTTTTAAACATACAAGTTCACTAAATCACGTTTAATTGAAAAGCTATTCTTGATACAAAACTTGCAAAAAGAATTGAAGATTAAATTTAATGAAAAGTGCAAGACATTTCTGAAAGCAATGAATTCATCATCTTCAAAAATTCAAATCAATGAAGAATTACTATCAAACAAAAGTATACAGTGATCAAGAGTTATTGAAGAGAAAATCAAGCACGCTATTAACTTTTCAGCACTCAGAAAAGCATTTAAATCAGACAATATATTATTTGCAATCATACAGTGAGTGTACAAAACTATATTGAAAATCTTCAATTTAGTGTATTCAGATTTGATTGAAAATGACTATTATTTGAAGATATGACGTGAAGACACAAGAATTATTCTAAAAAAATCAGACAAGTTGAATTATTCAATTTCAAAGATATACAGAATTATTATGTTACTAAATTGTTTAAACAAAGTAGCAGAAAAAATAATAGCAATGCAACTGTCTTACACAGCTGAAATTAATGATAAGCTGCTGAATTTTGATCAAATGAGAGATAGAAAACAAAGATCAGCTATAAATGCAGTACTAAATCTAGTGCATGATGCACAAATGATAAAAAGTTGAGAAAACACGCTTATCTGTTTACTTCTAGATGTCAAAGAAGTCTTTGATCATGTTACGTTGAAACAGCTGATCAAAATATTGATTAAATTGAAAATATTGATTAATTTAATCAATTGAGTAAAATGTTTCTTACAAAATCGAATTATTGACTTAGCATTTGACGATGAACGTCAGAAATCAAAGAAAATAAGCACAGAAATATCACAAGACTCATCTATTTTGCTCATTTTATTTTTAATTTATATTTGATACTTGTTTTCAAAGATTCGCGCAAAGTTTGAAAATTTACAGTCACTCAGCTATATTGATGATGTGACGCTATACGTTGAGAGAAGAAATATCAACAAGAATGTGAAAATGCTGAAAAACGTAGCAAAAATCACTTTCACATGATCTGAGAACAATGCAGTGCAATTCAATGACTCAAAATCTGAATTAATACACTTTGAAAGTTACAAGACAACATTCAATCAAATGATTATTCTACTCAATAACATGATCATAAAATCAAAGACATGTGTACAATGACTAGAAGTTTAACTGAATTGAAAGCTCAACTTCAAAGTTCATATGCAAATGAAAATCACAACAGTTACAAGAATGCTACACTTGTTATTTAGATTAATGAATAGCGAGTGAAAACTAAATGTCAAATCAGAAAAGCAGTTATATTTGACATGCATCACGTCTATTAGCGATTATGATGTTGAAATATGATGAAATAATTCAAAAAGTTACTTAGTCAAATTTTGCAAACTGCAAAACGCTGCATTACGAAAAATTCTGAGTGCATTTTGAACATCATTGATAGATGTTATGCAAATACTTAGAAGTTGAAATCTTGTCAATGAAGATGCAATTAGATCAAAAGTGCAAGAACTATGCAATTCAAATAGTTGAATTATTGAAAAAACACTTTATCAGAAAAAAAACATTTATTTTATATTTATTTTAATACTTTATTAAATTGAATCTAAATTTGAATGCATCGAAATATCTGAACTGAAATGAAATGAAGACGAATTTATCTTGAAAAGTCAAGAAATGCAAAGATAAACTCATGCAAATATATTGAATATTGAACAAAGTGCAAAAAACATTGAATTCAATAATAATAATAATAATAATAATAATAATAATAAATTCATACACTCTTGTGACATCGATTAAATCGATTCATGAGAGACTCTATGCTATGTATGTCGAGTGAACAAAATTCTCTGAGATAGAAAATCGCTCGCTGTCTATACGACTGCTACGCGCAGTCGAGACGATAAAACTGAGACTATGTATCAAATTTGTTCGCGATGATTGCATGTTAAAGAATGAGTGTTCTTGTCATTTTAAACTGCTTCAGCAGCTTCATTTTCATCATCATTCTCGCTGTTGCTTTGAGATTCTTCGTGATTGAGATGATGATTCAATAGTTCATGAAGTCAACGTTTTGTAGCATATTCAGTTGAAGATGCATTCAATTCAAGCAATGCATCAGAATATGCTTGACTGTCTGATGATTTCATTCGCAATTGCATCGAGAACTATTCACGTTCAACACGTTTCTTGAGTGCAGATAAATCTTCAGCTTTATGCGTTCAATTCTGATGTGAGTTGCAAGAATGCTTTCAATCTTCTGAAGATTATCACGCATCTTTACTGACTTCTTGAATAGATGAGATCTTTGAGCGAGAGATGCATTAATGTCTGCGATGCGTTTTTTGTAGTTTTTTCATTGAAGATTTCATTGACTTTTGTAAAACTGTACAATTGCACATTCACTTGTTTAAATCATTATTAAGAAATCAAGTCGTTTGCATCTAGACTGTATCTTTGCTTCTTCATGAATTGAAGCATTCAGAAACGTCATTTTTTGAAGATTGAAAAGCAAAAGATGAGTCTATTAATTTTTATTAAATGAGCATATATGATCTTGCATGCTCATTAAGTCTTTTGTATTCTGTTGTTGATTCAACTGCATAGTGTGACTTGATTCTGTAGCTTGTTCAGATGAACATGTAGCAAGAATGTATATATTTCAACTTTCAGCGTTTCAATGTTCACTTTTCTGAAAACATTAATCACATGACATAACACTTGATTCTGAAGAGTTTCTAGTCTTTGTTTCATACTCGACAATTTCTCTTCTTTATTGCGTTGATGTCATATTAATGCTTCAAATGTCATTCTCAATCTTATCATTGCAAAGTATATTTATCTTGCTTTTGTAAATGTAGTTTCTCAAATGAAGATTTCAAGTTGACTAAGCATCAGCATCTTGATGACGTGATTTGCTTCTATTTGACGAAGATGCAAATCTCATTGTAGTTTCATATTCAGTTGCACTTCAAAAACTTGTACATCTGATTTCAACTTTATTATTGAGTTTTTTATGCATAAACTGACTGTCATGTTGAATCTTTTTAACTTACAAGTGAAGTGAGTAAGTTCATATTTCTTTGAAGTGAATGTAGCATCATGAGTTTGAACTTACTTTGCACAGACATTATATGCTCGACTCAGCAATTTGCAGATTGATTCTGTGATTTTATCGTAGATCAGAATATTGATGTCATTTACAAAGTCAAGCACTTCGATTTTGATTTCTAAAGCTTTGCATTTTTTGATTAAGCTTGCGTTAAAGAATAGAAAAAGAATCGATGATATGAGAAATCTTTGCAATATGTCAGCGTTTACTCGTTGCATCATGCTGATTTATTCATTGAATGTCAATGATGATTCTCTGTCTTTCAGAAAGCTGCAAGTTCATTTAATTATGTAGTTTGATGTTCTTTTCATTCTCAAAGTATGCAGAAGTCTAGTGTGCAAGACATGATTGAACATTTCAATGATATTTAAACTAAGCATGAAGATTACGTACTTGATTTTGCAGTCTCATACTGCATGTACTTGATTCACTAGTAGATTTAGCGCTGAGATCATGAATTGCTTGCATCTCGCTCTCATTTGAGCGTTTGAAAGCATGTGATGAGTCTCAGTAATGTCATTTAATCTTTTGATCATGATTGATTCTAGTGTTTTACTCATGATGTCTAGCAGAGCAATGAGTCAATACATCTTCAAGTCAATGTAATTGCTCTTCTTTGATTTACGAAGTACTATTGTTTGAGCTTTTTTGAACTGCTTCAAATGATATTTGTGAGTTACATATGCATTGAACAAACTGATTAATATTGAAGTCAGTTCTGTTAAACTCGCTTGAAGCACTTTATTTGAAATTTCAAATGCGTCTGATGCTTTGTCAACTTTTACTTGTTGAATCATCTGTCTCATCTCATCTTGCAATAAGACTGAATTGAATGACATTGTCAATGATATAAATGACTTTGAAATGTTGCTGATGTTTGCTTGAAATGATGATGAAAAGAACTTCTTTCATAGCATTTCTGTTTTTTCTTTGAATGAGTCTGTTATGTGATCAAAATCGTTGCTCTTTAATGATGAAAACTATGAAAGTTTCTTGAAAAGCTGACTTTCGATTCTGACTCATTTTGCAAAGCATCAAATCAATTTCAATTCGTTGCTCAGTTCATACATCTGTAATCTAAAATGTGAATGTTTTGTTTCTTTAATGATCTTGTTTTTGTGATCGTTGTATCTTAGATAGTCATTTCACGTCTCTAAAGTATTTTGCGATTTTTATACAACTCATAGTCATCATGATTTCATCACAACTTTTAAGCAAATTTGATTTCAAAAGTCTTGTGCTTGAATCAATGATTTTGCTCAAGAAGTAGACTTCTCAATGATCTCTTGTAATGCATGAGTGATTTCAGTTACTCTGTCATCTATTGCTGTCTTGTCTTCAAGAAAATAATCAATGAAAAAATGTATTCTTAGATGAGTGTTTAATGCTTCTGTGTTCATTTTCTTTCATAATTGATGAGTCGTAAGCTGCATGAAGATTGTGCATAGACACAACTTCGTGATGATTAAAAGATGATCAGATTTCTGATGTAGATTGATTCTCATCTTGCATTTATATATCATGAATTGAATTTTCTTATTGTTAAACGCTAAATTTATTGTTGTGAGCTGATTGTGAATCTCTCTAGTAATTGTGTCTGATTCAAGCAATAGCTTTAGTCTTACGTTCATAATAATGTTTAGTAGAGCATTCATTACTGTGTAATGAGTAAAGCATCTTCTGTCTTCTCAGTGTGAGTGATGTAGATTGAAATCTTCTACAATTAGTTGTTTGCAATCATTTTTGATTAGTTCATTCAGACGAGAAATAGTAGATGATTCTTCTGTAAAGATGATAGACAGCAAGCATGAATTGTAGATGTTTATAAGTTGTAGCATTTGTATCTTGTCTTTCAAGTTGCTAGTTTGTAGCTTGATTGAGTAAATGTTCAATTCAATGATTTTCATCATTCATTGATTGAGTTCTAAATGCTTGTTGATATAAATGCATGTTCTTGCTTGAAATGATGAGTCTTTCATTAAATAAAAGAAGTTGTGAGTTGAACTAAACGTCTGCAAAGCATTGATGTTGCAATCTTGTTTCTGAATGACTATTATGTTGAATTTATGAACTTCTCTGTTTATCAGAAATGATTTCTGAATTTTCAATGACTTTCTGATGTTGTACTGTAGAATTTGCAGAAAGATTTGATTCATCATAGAGTTATCTGTAGCTGTTGTTGACTCTGTGCAGAGACAGCTTTTTGTATGCTTTTAATTGTTGAGAATCTTTCGCATTTTCTGATTTGATGTTTCTGTGTTTGTTCAGACATCATGTCTTCTGAGTCGCTAATCACGTCTGAAAAGTGATCAACTCGTCTCTTCTTGACTTTCATCACTTGTCATGTTGACTTGTTAACGTCTCGACTGCTTATCATCATCGAGATGTTCATTGAATTCAATGAGTTCATTGAACTCACAAGATTCATTGAACTCAAGAAGTTCAAAGAGAAAGAAAAGAGTAAGCAATTGTCTTTTAATGCTTCAAAGTATCTGATTGATCTGTTTTGAAAAATTTCTTCTGATTGCTTTATCTGTAGTTTTCACTTAAAGCATGAATGTCTTCAAAGTTCATAATTATCATTGCAGTTCGCGCATCGTCTTTTATTCATCAACACAACGCATTTCTCAATGTGATGTTTGTCTGTGCATTTGAAGCAGCACTCTTCATTTTTGCAAAATTTAATCATATGATTGAAATCAAAGCATCTATAGCACTGTGTGATACAACAGTTCTTTTCAAACAACTTGCATAAGCATTCTTGATATGAGTTTAGCATGTTTATGTTTAGTAGTCAATTTATCATCGTTTTGATTATGATCTTTATGATGAGCGACAAGTGAATTTTTTCACTCTCAACTATGTTTTTGAGTCAAGCTATTCTCAGTATCTTTAGATCTTCATGAAGTCTTGCGTTGTTCTTTACTAGTTTTTTGATGATCATCTTCTGATTGCTTGTGTTCAGTATAATGCATACATCATGTGCTAGTATCACGAAGTTTCTACACACTACGTGCGCTGAGCTTGCAATTCTCTTCACTCATGTCTGAGACTTTTCTAGAACTGCTTGAACTTTTAAGCTCATCACATGAAGTGCAATGTCTTCGCTTTCAAGTTTGCGAAGCGACACTATTAGATCTCGTTGTGTCATCAACATGTTTGCGATTTCTTGAAAGATCTGATCAATCAATCTTTTCTGTATTTCTTTCATCTCTTTTTTCTTCATTATTTTCACTAGAATCTTGCATCTCTTGCAAAGTGATGACAGATCATCTCTGAGTCACTGTTTCTCAGTTGTTGCTTCTTCTCTTGCTACATTGATTCATGATGATGTTTTGAATGTGAAACATGTATTTTCTTATGTTTGTAACTGTTTATTAAGAAGTTGAATGAATGTCTTCAACTTTTATACATTCTTCGCAATGAATGCATCTTGACTTTCAATCTTTCTTTCTGAAATGTTTCGAAAATGTTGAATCAACTTTAAGATCACTTCTTTTCATGAGTGATCTTTGCTCTTCTCTTTCTCTAACGTCGATATCTGTGTTAGTAGATCAATGATGCTGATAACTTTCATCTCATCATTGCGTGAGTGTTTAGACTTTGCATCGCTATCTCTCTGCAACGAGTCAACGCTGCTCACAATCATCATTGAATCAGCATTACTGCTGCTCATGCAATTCATCATCATCTATTCGTCTACTCAATTTTTTCTCTCTCATTTATAATGCTCTGTTCAAAAGTTTGTTTTACGCGCGTTGTGATTATCAAGTCATTGAATTCAATAAAAGAAATTGAAATTTCTTACTTCAAGAAATCATGAAGTCAGAAAATTGAATATCTGACAAAGATGCAAATTGAATTTGCAAGAAATGAAACATGCAAAATGATAAATACACACTATAGAGAACTGAAAACAATAGTCAAAAAGACGAAAAACATAGTGATGTACATCAATACATTGCAAACTCAAGAAAAGATAGCAAAGCTTAAAACAGAAATTAAAATCATGATGATATTCACGCATGAATCTGTTAAATGCATCAAGATGACAAGCGTGATTGATGAAATAATCATAACGAAAGTGAAATTGCAAGCTATCAACAATGCAATCATGATATACAGCGAAGAAACATCTGAGAACAGCGAAATTTGAGTGTACACAAACAGTCAAATGACGCTGCAAAGACTAAAAGCAAAGAGCAATGTCAACTTAAAGTTATTAAATAACATACAACAAAATCTGATCAATCTGTAACAAAATCAATGTCATATGTGCATACAATGAGTATTAAGTTGCAAAGACATCATTGAAAATGAAGCAGTGAATCAATTGATCAAAGACGTGACATGAAAAAGATCAACAATCGACATTAGAAAAAGAACAATCATGAGCTTCATCAAAAAGCAAATAGACAAAGAGATAAAAAAGCAATGACTAATTGCATGAAATAACAGTATCAAAAAAGAAAATCAGTATCAGAAGCACACAGCGAGAATGAATCTGAGTTACAGATCATTAAAGAAGCTTCGAAAAATAAACAGACTGACGTTTTCAACGTTTATACAGCTAAAAATGAGACATGATTATTTTAAAAGCTATTTGCATCAATTATCAAAGAATAATTCAAACAAATGCTATGAAATATGCAAGATGAGACAAACGTTGAAGCACTTACTATTGAACTGCAAACATTATAGAGCAGAACAGTTACAGCTTAAAGCAAAAGCACAGTTCAAAAACATGAACATTATATTAATGTTGTTTATCATCAAGATTGAAAAAATCACAATGCTAAAGTACTTGAAAAGTACTTGAATTGCAACAAGAAAATGATTATTGAGAACGAAAGAGTAAAGTGAGAAGAACATGAAGAAGCAAGAAAATGAAAGCACAAAAGAGAGAAGTTGTTTGATTGAAAGTGCTTGTTTATGTAAACTATTGATGTGATTGATTAATGAGAAGATATAAAGCAGCGACTTTGATCAAGATACATGTAATTTAACATATACACAACGTCTAGACAATGTCATAGTCATAGACTGCATGCACTTAATGAAAAAAGAAAAAAAGATTCACTTTCTAATTGAGTCAATTTTTGCAACTTTATGATCGAAAGCAGAAGCTCTGCTACATATGTGTAGTAAACATGAAGACAACAGTTGATCTTTTTACTGAACTCATCATTGAACAGAAGAAGCTCTGCAACGCGTTGCAGATGTAAATCAATCTCTTGATTAATCTCTTGACTGAACTCATCATTGAATAAAACAAGCTTTGCAACGCATGCAGACATGAATGAACTTCTCAACTGATTTTTTGACTGAACTCATCATCAAATGAACAGAACAAGTTCTATTGAACGTAATAAACATGAACAGAACAAACTTTATTAAATGTGATAGACATGAACAGAGAAAGCTCTATTGAATGCAATAAACGCGATCAGAACAAGCTCTGTTACATGCGTGTAATAGACACGAATCAAAGTGAGTCTGCTACAAGAGCAGATAATGATTAATCTTGTAATTGAGTCAGTCACTTAATAGTGAGTCTGCTTGAACGATACTTGAAGTAAGTCTGCTACAATGACATGAAAGAAACAAGCTTTTCTACATGCGTGTAGTAAACATGAATCAATAGTGAATCTGCTTCAATGACAATTTACTTAATTCAGTCATGAATCTTTTCTTATTCATACCTTCTACAATTTATATCTATTCACGACATTGATCATAACAGCAAAGATGATATGTACTGCAAACAAAATAGAACATATACTATATGTTTAAAAGAGAATAGAACATATACTATATGTCTAAAATCACGAAAATATGAGCTGAAGATTGTTCATCATTGAATATTTGAAGCTGAATAGAAAGAGTCTGCTTGAATGACAAGAATAGTAAGTCTGCTACAAAAGCAGATAACGATTAATCTCATTATTGAGCTTATCACTTGAAGTGAGTTTGCTACAATGACAAGTCAATAGTTGATCTTTTGATTAAGCTCATCATCAGAAGACAAGCTTTGCTACATGCATGTAGTAAACATGAACAGAACAAGCTTTATTGAATGTGATAAACATGAATGAAACAAGCTCTGCTACATGCATGTAGTAAACACAAATCAGAAGACAATGATTGATCTCATTGACTGAACTCATCACTCAATAGTGAGTCTGCTTCAATGACATAAAAAGAACAAGTTCTACTATGCAGTAAACTTGAATCAGAAGTGAGTCTGCTTCAATGACATTTGACAAGAAAAAATAGACTTGAAACGTCTGATGAAATGAGCTTGAAACACTTTATGTTAAGAAGAAATAGACTTGAAACGTCTGATAAAATGAGCTTGAAACGCTTAATGAAATGAGCTTGAAACGTTCAAATAAAACGATAATGAAATGAATAAGAAGAAAAGAACTGATTGAAGCAATAAAATCATTGCTTAACTGAGAGAAGAAAGTAATATTACAAGCGTGTTCAGTCTTCTACTGAAGCGCGCGTTCTTTGAGCGAGTCTAAGACTTTATTGAGCTTAGCGCTTTTCTTTCTTCTGTATATATAGTTTTTGCATCTCAATAAATCTTACTCTTGAGCTTTAAATTCTCATTTATCTGATTTACTCTTTGTTTACCTGTATCTTTATGACTTGTTCTAGACATGATTCTAACAATCATACTGTTGAAGTTTTGACTGATCATAATAATTTGAAGAATTTTATGAATATTTAAGAGCTAAATAAAAGACAAGTTAAATGAATCATGAGATTGTTGATTTACAACTTTGAAATAGCATATAAATCAGAAAAGACAAACTCAATTAATGCATTATTGAGATGATTTGACTATAAGAATGAGAACATTTCTGCAAATTATTTGCTGTTTACTCTGCAGCGAAAACTGACTAGAATAGAAAGTTTAAATAATTTTATATTCATAGTGATCAGAGAACTATACTGTATATAAATGATTAACGATGTCAAGAAGATATTCATTCACAGTATAAGTATAAATAGATATTCAGCAGAACATGTTGAGAGCAGACTGCAAGATGAAATTCATTGATAAACATAAGTGATTAATAATGTTGAGAAGATGTTCATTCATAATGTTAATGAATGAAGATATTTAGCGAAACATGTTGAAGACAAATTGCAAGATGAAATCTACTGTACATAAGTAATTAATGAAGTCAAGAAGATGTTTGTTCACAGTATTAATGAAAACATGAATATATGTTCAGCAATGCATGTCAGAAGTATGCTACTGAGAATCATGATTTTAGCAGTGCAAAAGATGCATCTAAATGAAATACATTTCTCAAAAGATAAAATTTCTTAATCTGAGTCTGAAAACTTAAGAAAATATGATGATGAAATGTTGATTCATAAAGATTGCAATATAGCTGAGAAACAGCTTAATTCTGTTGCTGAAACTGTTGATTGCAAATAATTCATTTCACATACAATTGTCAAAATATTGATAATTCATGAAATAATATACAACTTCAGTAGTAAATTCATAATTGAACTCATCAAGATCTTACAGCAAGAAAATGAATTTGATGTGAGATTAAAAGTATGAAAGAATGACATTAAAGCTTGAACATTGAATAGTTAAGAAATGATAGAAGAATTCATTTAGCAATTAACTAAATTTAGCAGTTGAACAGTTCTACAAAGTTGAAAATTCATACTTCATTTTTTATTGCTTCAACAATTCATTTTAGATGAACTACGTAGTTAATAAAACCTCTTTGAAACTCTTCTGATATGCATGTTTCACTTTGATTAATCAGTTGTAAATATTACGTTATTTCTTTGCTTCTGCTTCTGCTTCTGCTTCAGCTGTCTGACTCATAGCTTAACTATCAGCTGCTTCTGCTTCTGCTTCTGCTTCTGCTTCTGTTTCAGCTGTCTGATTTGTAGCTTAACTATCAGCTGCTTCTTCTTCTTTTGTTTAAAGTTTGCTGTCATTGATGTGAAGAGCTCAAGATCTAAATGTAGTAAATTATTGATTTTTCTATTTTACATCTTTGTCTGTTGAGCTGAGATTACGACAACTCATTTTCAAGTAGAAGAAGATTTTAAAGTAAAGAGCTCAAAATTTAAACGTAGTAAAGAACTAATCTTCTTTTGTTATATCTTTGTTCATTAATTCTCTCTTCTTTCATCAACAATCTCTTGATTCATGACTCTTGCAGTATTATAATTACTCTCAATTCAATTGATTTTTTGCTTCTTTCTTTTATTGAGTTCAAGAAGTTTCAGATTAATAACATTTTGAATAGTAAATTTCATCATTATTTATATTGCTGCTTTACTCATCTTTTGAAAAATCTAACTAGAAGTTGTTTCTTTTATTGCTTGTTTAATAAGTTGCTGTACTTGAGAGATATTTGCAAATGTTAGAATGACTTCTAAATCTTCATCAGAATCAATGTATGTGACTATAGTCTTGACAGACGTTTTTTTCCCCATTAAATACATGCAGTCTATGACTATAACACTGTCTAGACGCTGTGCATATGTTAGATTACATGTATCTTGATCAACGTTGCTGCTTCATATCTTTTTATTGATCAATCACATCGATAGTTTGCATAAACAAGTGCTTTCAATCAAACAACTTCTTTCTTTCATGCTTTCATTTTCTCGTCTCTTCATGTTCTTTTCACTTTATTCTTTCGTTCTTAATAATCATTTTCTTGTTGCAATTCAAGTACTTTTCAAGTACTTTAACATTGCAATTCTTTCAATCTTGATGATAAACAATGTCAATATAATGTTCATGTTTTTGAACTGTACTTTTGCTTTAAGCTGTAACTGTTCTGCTTTATAATGTTTGCAGTTCAGTAGTAAGTGCTTCAACGTTTGTCTCATCCTGCATATTTTATAGCATTTGTTCAAATTATTCTCTGATAATCGATGCAAATAGCTTTTAAAATAGTCATGTCTCATTTTTAGCTGTATAAACGTTGAAAACGTCAATCTGTTTATTTTTCAAAGCTTCTTTAATAATTTGTAACTCAGATTCACTCTTACTGTGTGTTTATTGAAAATATGTTGCATACGTTGCATGCAACATACATAAAACATGATTTCTATGCTGATTTTCTTCTTAGCAAAAGATAGTCTTTTCTCTCACAGCAGATTCACAGTTCAAGATGAGTGAAATCTTTCACTGCTCAAATTTTGATAGTTTACTTTTTAAGCATGAATTGCAAATGTTTCATCAGCAATACATATGTATATTGCAGTCAATTTCTTCTTTAATCACATCAACATATGTTACTGTTCTCTTAAGTTATACAGATGATGTTTTCAACTAAAGATTGATTTTATCATCAAGACATTCAAGAGTCAAAACTTAGTGAAGAAGTGAAATTCTTAAAATTGACAGTTATCATCATTGTATATCACATCTTGCGAACACTCACTTCGTTTGTAAAACATGCAACTCATCTGTTTTGCATTATTTGTAGAAATCTTTCTCATGCAAATCAATTATATCTTGCAAAAATGTTCATATATTACACTTTTAATCAAACAGTGTAATTCAATCATTCTTTACTAACTCGCTTGTATTTCTCTTCTTTTAACAAAGTTTTTTCATCAATGTATCACTTATGTATAAAATGTCTGTGTCTGAACGTCTGTTAAATGATATTAATGAGATTCTTAAGTTTGCTCATGTCAAACTTAATGAGTCTTGTGAGTTGCTTATGTCATAGTAACAGACATGCAGTCTTAACAAGATTTATACATAGTTAGCATGTAAATTTAAAGAATGTTCATGATTTAAGTTTTTTCTGCTAATCATCTTCAACAGATCAAACATGAGAATATTTTGTTTCAGTTCTTATCATTCATCAACAGTTTGTAAAGTGAACTAAATTTTAGAGTTTAGCTTAAGCAACAAATGTTGCTTAAAGTTGAATAAAATCTGAATTTAAGCTGATCTCGCTGAGCTGAGTTCTGCTTTTGTCAATAAAATCTGCATTCATTCATATGTTGCTGAACTGAATTTCGCTTTTGTCAATAAAATCTGCGTTTGTTCATATGCACTGAACTGAATCTCGCTTTCGTTGCTTTCGTCGCTTTCATCGCTTATGTCACATATGTTGATTCTTCTTTTTGCATATATTATATATATCTACAGAGACTTATTTAAAGACAGAATTATAGTATGAAGCGTCGCTACAATGAATGTTGTCATTGTACTTAAGAGCATCATTAATAGTACATGAACACTCTTCACTCTTGATCATTCATCTCTTCAAAATATACATAGACTCAAGTCAAAACAACTCAGAAAACGACTTGATTGATTCTAATTTCAAAGATAATTTGCAGATTGTCTCTCAAGTCTTGCGCGAAGAACATGAAGATAACATTGTCAAAAGTTTTGAGCAAGCACGATCATTAAGACATTGAGCGACATGATTTGAGTAATCTCATCGAGCATTCACTGCAAAATAACTCAGAAGACAAATTGATTAACTTTAATTTCGTGAAGATCGACAATCTTATCTGCATACGAAGTATATGCTCATGACTAAAAATGACAAATTAATAGTCAAGAAAATGAGATGAATGATTTCTGTTGATGTAGCATTTCTCGATCTTCTTATCTGAACATCAACTATGCATGTATGTCTGAACACAGCAGTTCTGCTCAGTGCTTATGCTGAGTAAAACTAAATTGTTGTACTCGCTTTGAAAGTCTATCATGCACTGCTGATTTGTAGCATCTGATGTAGCAACAATCTCACATTCGCTCTTCAACTTCTGTGTTAAATGTCAAAGCTGTAATGCTTCTGTTTGAATTTTCAAGTCTCTTTGATCTTCAATCTGTAGAGACAGTTTTTCAATGATGATTCTTTCTCTTACGTCTCGACTCTATATCAGCAATAACTCAAACTCTTTTTTTATTGACTTTCTCATTCTCATCGCTAATCTTGACTTCTTGCAGTCTTCACAAAGCTTAAACTATTCATTATGAATGCATTGCAGTGACTTATCAGACTTTATGCATTAACATTCTTTGCAATATTTTGAATTAATTCAACATTATTTGATCTGACATCAGTTGTCACATTGTCGATGATCTTACTCTCGATCATAGTGTGCAAGATCTCAAGTAATCACATATCTGTCATCTGCAGCAGATTCAATAACTCATTTAGCTTTTTCGCAATTTTATCATTATTTTCAAAATCATGAATCTGAGATCAGTTGACTATATCGATGTATGCAAAATTGATCATTTGCAAAAGCATCGTAAATGTCATCTCTTTGACTTGTATCTTCGCTTGATGTGCAAGTAGATGATCTCACTCATCAGAGAACTGAGCTTTGCAGTAGTCTGACACAGCTGCTAGAAAGATTTTGTGAGCTGACTTTTCATGATCTTCAATCTCGAGTTAGATCAATTGCGTGTGCTTGACTGATTTCAAAGCAGATACGTTGATACTTTTTTAACATCTTGACAGAACATTGAAGTCTGACTCAATTGATTAAACTGTCATCGTACTTGAATCACAAGAACACATTGAACATAATCTTTGAAATTAAAAATCTTTGTTGACTTGCAAGATTGAAGATCAAGAAACACTCAGTATGTATGAAGAGATTGTGAGCATCACGTTTTGCAGTGAAGAAATGAAGTTGTGTGCTCTATATGAAAAGTAGATAGAAAGATTTCATTCTTGTGATTGTATAATGACATTGTTTTGCAAAATTTCTCTTTTCATTCAACGCAATTGCTGTTAGAGATTTGATGTTGTGATTTGCAAGTTCTTGAACAAACGCAAAGTATTCAGTGACAGAAAGTTTTTCTCATGTTTATGAGTTGATGATGTTGAGCGTGATATCAAAGTTCATTGATTGACATGACATGAACATTCAAGATCTTTAATCATATCAAGTATTTATCTACTATCTTCGAAGAGACAAGATTACTCAGACTTTCTACAATTCACGACAAAAGTAGCTTCAAGATCTTGCAAAACATGATTTCTTTCACAAATAAATACTTTGCAGCTTTGTTAAAATGCAATGATTGAATAATTCTAGCTTGCATATTTCATTTCATGCAAGAAACATGAAGAAAACATTCTTGCAAAATTTAGACATGTGCAATCATGAAGATATCAAGAGACGCGATCAGAATAATTTCATTGAGTCAATTCATCACATTAGTGCATGTGATGAGCAATTGATGACGAAGCGCAAGATCAAGCAGTAAGACTCTCTGTTGATAATGAGCAGAGCAAGACAGTTACTCAAATACAAGTGATAATGTCTTGTATGTTTTAATAAGTTGTATATAGTCATGATTCTAGCTATATATATATAATATATAAAGAAAGCATTTCATCTTCTGATGTGCAACTTTAATGATTGAGTTCTCATAGCTTCTGATGAGATGATGTTTCAGAGTCAATCTGTTGTTTTCATGAGTTTGACTAATGTATGATTCATTGAACTGCAAAACAGATTCATTAAATTCATGATGTCTGCTTCAATGTCATTAATCATGATGTAATCTTCAAGATGTATGAAAGTCATCAAGTTTAATATTCTCGATTGCACATAATATCTTAATGACAATTGCTTGAAGATTATAAAACTTGATTATTGTGATCATGACAAAGCGAAGTGCATCTGTGTCTTCTTCAGTCAAGCAACTACATCATCAATCTTGTTGATAATTAATTGTGATGATTGTAATCAGTACACTCTTCAAGTCAGAATCTTTGCAAATGACTTTCATGAGTTTAGATCTTGCAAATTGTGACTTCTGTATTCGCGATGATGAGTTTTGAGTGAGTCATCATCACAAAACATGAGTTACTCATGTTGATGCAAATTCGCAAATGAGCGAGCTGACATTCAATTTTCAAACATTAGAAGTCAAGTCAACTTTTGAGTCAAAGTATGATATAAATGAAGTATCACACATTCTTCATGTGCATCAACAGCACTTCTTCTCTTTTCTGAGAAAACATTTCTATACTTTTGTATTTCAAATATTCATTGATTGCATTTACATTTGCATCATCTGCAGTGTGTGAATGTCTGACAAGTATGAAAAGACTTTTCAAGTGTACATTTTCATGTAAATGACTTGAACTTTAAGACTCATGATTTTTGAGAAGAGTGCACTTTTCTTAATTTTAATTTTAATTTTATTTCTTCATTAAGTGCATGCAGTCTATGACTATGACACTGTCTAGACGCTGTATGTATGCTAAGTTACATGTAACCTGACCAAAGTCGCTGCTTTATATCTTCTCGTTGATCAATCACATCGATAGTTTGCACATACAAGTGCTCTCTCTCAACTCTCATCATCGTACTTTCGTTTTTCTTTGTTTCTTCGCACTCTTCGCGTTCTACTCTTTCGTTTCTAATAGTCATTTTCTTATCGCAATTCAAGTATTTTTCAAATACTCTAGTGTTGCAATTCTTTCAATTTTGGTGATGAACAGTGTCAATATAGTGTCTGTGTTTTTGAGCTGAGCTTTTTTCTTAAGCTTTATCTGCTCTGCTTTATAATGTCTGCAGTTCAGCAGTAAATGCTTCGACGTTTGTCTTGCCTTGCATATTTCATAGCGTTTGTTCGAATTATTCTCTGATAATCGATGTAAATAGCTCTTGAAATAGTCATGTTTCATTTTCAGCTGAATAAAGATTGAAAACGTTAATCTATCGATTTTTCTCATCTCTTTTAATGATTTATGACTTAGATTCACATTTGATATGTGCTTTCGATACTGATTTCTCTTCTTGATGCTGCTTTTTCAGACATTTAACCATTGTAATTTCGTCTCTTTGCAAATTTGCTTTTTGACGAAGCTTATGATGATTGCTTTCATGTTGTCAATAACTGATAATTCTTGAGCCGCTGAGCGTCTTTGATCAATTGATCTGCTTTTTCGTTTTCAATAATGCTTTTGCGACTCAATATTTACTGTATGCGAATTTGACACTGATTCTGACGTAAATTGATCAAGTTTTGTCGTATGTCATCAAATAACTTCGCATTGACGTTGCTTTTTGCATTTAGTCTTTGCAAAGTCATTTGACTGTTCATGTACACTCAAATTTCGCTGTTTTTGAATGCTTTTTCGCTGCATAATGCAATTGCATCGCTAATAGCTTGCAGTTTCGCTTTCGTTGTGATTATTTTGTCATAAACGCTTGTCGCTTTGCTGTATCTGATGAATTCATGCGTGAATATCACTGTTGTTTCAGTTTCTGTTTTGATTTCTGCTATCTTTTTTCGAATTTGCGATGCGTTGATATACATCACTATGTTTTTCGCCTTTTTGATAATTCTTTCTAATTCTCTGTAGTGTGAATTGATCATTTCGCGAGTTTCGCTTTTTGCAAATTCGATTTAAATTCTTGCTAAATGCTTGATTTCTTGACCTCATGATGTCTTGAAGTGAGAAATTTCGATTTCTTTTATTGAATTCAGTGTTTTTTGCACTTTGTTCAATATTCAATATATCTGCGTGAGTCTGTCTTTGCACTTCTTGACTTTTCAAGATAAGTTCTTCTTCATCTCGTTTCAGTTCAGATATTTCGATGCATTCAGATCTAGATTCAATTCGATAGAGTATTAAGATGAGTACGAAATAAACGTTCTTTTTCTGATAGAGTGTTTTTTCAATAACTCAACTATTCAAATTGCATAGTTCTTGCACTTTTGATCTAATTGCATCTTCATCAACGAGATTTCTGCTTCTATTTGCATAGCATCTATCAATGATGTTCAAAATGCACTCAGAATTTTTCGTAATGCAGCATTTTGCAGTTTGCGAAATTTGACTAAGTAGCTTTTTTGATTATTTCATCATATCTCGACGTCATAATCGCTAATAGACGTGATGCATGTCAGATATAACTGCTTTTCTGATTTGACATTTAGTTTTCACTCGCTATTCATTAATCTAAATAACGAGTGTAGCGTTCTTGTGACTGTCGCGATTTTCATTTGCACATGAGTTTTGAAGTTGAGCTTTCAATTCAGTCAGACTTCTAGTCATCATACACATGTTTTTGATTTTATGATCATGTTGTTGAGTAGAATAATCATTTGATTGAGTGTCGTCTTGTGACTTTCAAAGTGTATCAATTCAGATTTCAAGTCATTGAATTGCACTGCGTTGTTCTCAGCTCATGTGAAAGCAATTTTTGCTGCGTTTTTCAGTATTTTCACATTCTTGTCAATATTTCTTCCCTCAACGTATAGCATCACGTCGTCAATATAGCTGAATGACTGTAAATTTTCGAACTTTACGCAAATCTTTGAAAACAGATATCAAATATAAATTAGAAATAAAATGAGCGAGATAGATGAATCTTGTGATATTTCTGTGCTTATTTTCTTTGATTTCTGACGTTCATCGTCAAATGCTAAGTCAATAACTCAATTTTGTAAGAAGCATTTTACTTAATTGATTAAATTGACTGATATTTTCAATTTAATCAATATTTTGATCAGCTGTTTCAATGCAACATGATCAAAGACTTCTTTGACATCTAGAAGTAGACAGATAAGCGTGTTTTCTCGACTTTTCGTCATTTGCGCATCATGTACTAGATTTAGTACTTCGTCTATAGCTGATCTTTGTTTTCTGCCTCTCATTTAATCAAAATTCAGCAGCTTATCATTAATTTCAGCTGTGTAAGACAGTTGCACTGCTATTATTTTTTCTGCTACTTTGTCTAAACAGTTTAGCAGCATAATAATTCTGTATGTCTTCGAAATTGTTACAAAGCGTGTCAACGTTGAATAGAATCTAGTCAATAGACTCTAGAGATTTCAATATGTGAACAAGAAACAATGATGTTTCAAATTGAAATATGCTGAAACATTTCATTTATTCGAGCTCTAGCAAATCGACTACTTCGTCTCTTTGTTTGCTCTACTATAGATACAGCTCAAAACTGTCTTCTTTCTTCTATATTCTTAGTTTTTTAGTTAAAGCTACCTCTATTGATCAAACATTCTATTCAGCTACGTACTATCTCGCTACAGTGTGATTAGATTCTAGGCATGATCTCAACATTAAACTAAGCATTTGTTTACCACATGATATCAATTTCATTACTCATTCAAGCTACTCAATGAACAACGAAACGAGTATAAAGAAATTTGTTTACCTGATAATCGATGACATCGAAAGACAGAACAACATCAGAGAGTCAATAGAATCAACGAGAACATATGATCATTGAATTGTTAGAGAATCTATCGCTCATTCAATAGCATCGATTCACTCGATCAATAGAATCAACGAGAACATATGATCGTTGATTGCTAGAGAATCACAAATCTTTCTTCTCAAAAAGCTTGTGAATCAGTTGAGTCAAAATAATCTGTGTCATCAAATTCAATTCAACTTGATTCAAATTCAGGTCAATTTAGTGAGTCTGCTACAAAGACGCTGTCAATGCGATGATTTACCTACTCACATCGCTTTATCTATCAGTGAATTGATCTATCTCATGTTTCTGTGTCAACTAGTGAGTCTGCCTCAATGACATGATCAGAATCGACATCTTCAATGAGCTAGTCGATTTTCTTCTAGTGAGTCTGCTACAAAGACGCTGTCAATGCAATGATTTATCTACTCACATCGTTCTATCTATCAGTGAATCAACCTATCTCATGTTTATCTTCAACTAGTGAGTCTGCTTCGATGACACGATCAGAATCAATCTCTTCAATGAGCTAGTTGATTCTCTTCTAGTGAGTCTGCTACAAAGACGCTGTCAATGCAATGATTTATCTACTCTCATTGTCTTATCTATCAGTAAATCTGATTCTACGTTCACATGCAAATAGTGAGTCTGCTACAATGACAAGTCGAAAGTTGATCTCTTCAATGAGCAAGTTGACTAGTGAGTCTGCTACAATAGACATTTGACGAGTTGATTTGAATCAATAGAAAGATTGATAGAAAGGCAGGCATCAAGACTCTACGTCAGTACTATGAACTACACTACAAGTCATAGAGACATGACTTTTAAAGAGAAGAGAGTAATGTTACGAAGCATGTCGACGTTGAATAGAATCTAGTTAATAGACTCTAGAAATTTCGATATGTGAACAAGAAACAACAATGTTTTGAATTGAAATATGCTGAAACATTTCATCTATTTGAGCTTTAGCAAATCGGCTACTTCGTTTCTTTGTTCGCTCTACTATAGATACAGCTTGAAACTGTCTTCTTTCTTCTGTATTCTTAGTTTTCTAGTTAAAGCTATCTTTATTGATCAAACATTCTATTCAGCTACGCACTATCTCGCTGCAGTGTGATTAGATTCTAGGCACGATCTCAACAGAAATTAAATAATTCGATTTGTCTGATTTTTTCAGAATAATTCTCATGCCTTCGCGTCATATCCTCGAATAATAGTCGTTTTCGATCAAATCTAAGTACACTAAATTGAAGATTTTCAATATAGTTTTGTACGCTCGCTGTATGATTGCAAATGATATATCATCTGATTTGAATGCTTTTCTGAGTACTGAGAAGTTAATAGCGTGCTTGATTTTTTCTTCGATAACTCTTGATTACTGTATACTTTCGTTCGATAATAATTCTTCATTGATTTGAATTTTCAATGATGATGAGTACATTGCTTTCAGAAATGTCTCGCACTTTTCATTGAATTCAATCTTCAATTCTTTTTGCAAGTTTTGTATCGAGAATAGCTTCTCGATTAAACATGATTTAGTGAACTTGTAGATCTGAAACACTTCTTTTTCTTTGATGTTGTTCAAAAAATTGATTCAGAATTGGTTTTTGATTAGCTTTATTGCATCATGATACGAATTTTGCATTTACACTATCTCTGCTCATGCATCATCATTTCTGCATCTTTTTCAGATTCATTTTTTTGACAACAGCGTCTTTCACATTTTGATGAGTTCATTGTTTCATCAGAGTTTTGATTTTGCACATATTCGCTGTTTAAATACAAATAATTTCACTGTATTCTTGATGCATTCAGTCAAATAAATGACTTTTGCTTCTAAACTCGTGATTCTTTGCATCTTGACTATCATTTTGTCTTTCGTCTTTTGCAAATGCTCATCAAAGTCTTTTCAGTCGACTTTTTGCAGATTGTATGACGCGTTCAGCGAATTTTCGATCAACTTCACTTTTTTCGTAACTATTGTAAATAGAATTACTTCATGATTGAATTCTGTGTTTGCATTCTCATTTATATATTAATTCTTGATATGATTGCGCATATTCTTTGATGCAAATGCTAAATCAAGTACTGAGCTTGACTGATCTGAATAGCTGTGATATGTGTTTATATCAGAAGTGTTAATCAGATTGCATTTATGTAAATTTACTCACTTTATTAATGCTTTCATTCTAATAAAGTTTGAAATTTTTGCGTTTCATCAGCTATAATGTGCATTAAAGTCTTTGATGATAATAACTTTTGCTAATTCTCGCTCAATCATGTATAATTGCTCGTCATCTGCGTTTTGTGACTTTTCGTTGTAAATATTGAACAATAAAATTTCTCTCTGAATTTTATTGTTCGCTATTGATATCGCTTGCATATCTTTGCTATTGACTATATCTGATCTTGATGTGCATGTAAATTTCTTTGCGTTTTTCGTAACAAATATTAATACTCTGACATGAGTATTCTGAACATTTGATTTGATGCAAATAAACGACGAATGCGAAATTGTTATATTTTCGTCTCTCATTCATGATTCTTGTAGTATAACAATGTCTGTCTTGTTTTTCGCAAATTTCATGCATGCATGCATAATTTGCGTTGATCTTGCGCAATTGTGCTGTAGAATTCAAATATTTGATGTGTTTGCAAAGCTTTCGTCATTTGCATTGTTTTGTGACGTTTCGAATACAATACTCATTACAATTTCATGACTAGATGATCTTTTTGTGAGCTAATAAACTGAGCTGTCTGATATGTTTTGCACATTGCGCTATTTGCGAAGTGCGCATTTTGACAGTTGCAACATCTAGAAATCATATGATTGCATGATTGCTCATCTTTGCACGTAGATAATTGACATTTATGATTTCAGATCTGATGATTTCGCTTGCAGTACAAGCATCTTGATAATTTGTTGCATTTGTTTTGCAAATGCTCGAATATTTGACATTTTTGACATTAATCATTTGATCAATAGTCTTGATATTCAACTGTTTGATATGTTGATTTCGCAGCTAAGAGTCATTTTTTCAAATGTCTTTACGCTTCTGCTTCGATTTTGAACGTCAGTATCATCGAAGCATAATTCTTTCTTGCTTTATTTTCATCTTTTGATAATCATATTGAATTGATTATCAGCTTCAATTCGGAATTGTACTTCTTTAACTCAATTCTCAGATATTTCATTTCTGTCTTCATGTTGAAGATTTCGATTTTCAGACTGTGTATGACTATTTTGTGTCATTTCTCATCTTTCTTAATGCTTTTAACATCAACAACATGCTCTCATATTGCTCTTTGCGCTAGTAAGACGTCTGCGATGTATTTTTTCAAGATCATCAAAGCAATGTTGTTTTTCTTTAGCGTTTTGACTATCGTGACGACTCTTAGATCGATTTTCGCCTTTTTCAATGCATTATTCATCGAATCTCGCATTTTCATCGTCTTCAACGTTCAGTTCTCATTTTTGAGATTGACAATGAGTCTTTTTTCATGATACGATATTTCTTGTGATTTTGACGAGAATTTCTTGATAATCAGGTTTCATTCGCCTGCATTTGCATTTGCGTTTGTATTTGCATTTGCATTTGCATCTGTGACTTGAGCTGCTTTTTGCGCATATGTGAGTTTCTGCGTTGATTTTTGCAAATTTTGCATGACTTGCGACGTTTGTGAAACCTGCATCTTCTGCAAGATTTGCAAATTCTCTGTCATTTGCTTTGCATTGATTCTCTTTTTGATGTCTTCAGCATTTTGTTGAATCAATTGTAAAATGATCTTCAGTTTGTTGTTTGTTTGACTTTGAAGTCAATTTATTTGCTTCTGAATCGAGTTTTCTATGCTTTCATTGTATGCTCTTTGAATGTAGATTAAGCTATGACTTATAGTTTCTTTCTGTTCTGATATTGCTTGTCTTAGCTGATTGACTGCAAATTCAATTCTTTCGCGCAGTCTCTTTATCTGCATCTTTTTAGAGATGACATTGTAGCACTTGCTTGTACTAACTTTGATGCTAGCTTCTTTTTGCGAACTTTTCATTGCTTTTCGCTTTTTCATTCCTTTGAATTTCACAATCGCTCATGTTTGCTCTTTTTGCTGCAAATTCACATTTCGCAGATTGATTGTATTCTTATCATTATACGCATTTGCATGTGAATTTAGCATTAATGCATCAAGTGAACTAAACATGTATTGCGTTTTTCTATTTACTGGTGTGAGTGATTTTTGTTGACTGTGAAATAAATCAACAATGTCATTCTGCATTTGTTTGCTTGTTGACAAACTCATGCTAAGTTCATCTTATAAATCTGTTTCAATCTCTAACGTTGACTTTTTGATTTCTATTGTCAATGTTTTGAGTTCTGACGCTGAGCTATTGCTTCTATTGAGTTTCACGTTACTATTCGCGAAACGAAGCGAGAAAAAGCGCATAAAGCGACTCTTTATATTTCTTTTCATAGAGAGTTTTTTTGAGTTTTGAGCTTCGAACTTCTAGAAAATTCACTTGACATCACTTAAATATCTCTTTAATCTCTTATTCAGAGCATTTCACATAGACAATAACTTTAGTGTAGAGATTCTTCAATTTCTATCTTGAAATCTGCAATAAATCGTCTTCTATTATTGACTTATGTCAGATGAAAATGAAATAAATTTAGTCTGCAAGAGTTTAGATTACTCTTTTTGATAAAAAATGCTTAACGCAATTGCTTTATATTTCAGATATTGAAGTAGTCATGTTATCTCGCTCAGAATAATAACGACTGATTTCAACTTATTGTCTTGCACATCAAGAAAAGATAAAACAGATAGTGATTTGATAAGAAACGCTGTACTTCTCTGAAACAACGTTGTTCTCTGTGTGATCTTCGAATGCAAAAGAATTCGATTTCGATTTTTGCATCAGTACACAGTCTTTTGTGCTGTTCTAAAGTCGATTAACAACTTGTTCTTTTTATGTGAGTTTGCTCTTCGATTTATCAATCAAATTACTGTCTGTGCACTTTTCTTACTTGTAGTCTTTCGTCTATCTCTTTTCATGATTGATACTAGTGATGTAATAAAAGTGTGATTTTGAGTTGTGAAATCACTGACATTTGACTGACATTTTCATTACTTCAATGAGTGAAGTTTTTTAAACTCTGCTGCGTTTCATAGATGCAGAATGATTATAGCTGAAATCAGTACAGATGAACATTGTTGTCGATCTATGAAATGATACTGCGTTTGCTTCTTTGAATCATTGTTAATTTGCACACATTCAGACACAATGTTAATTGAGTAGTCATGATTTTCTTAATGAGCTATTTGAATGAATCTATTCAAAAGAACGAAAATGAGAATCTGTGATTATGCTTAAGCAGTATTATTTATGTCGTTGAAGATTTGTTGAATCATCAAAGCAATATCTGCAACATCATCAAGAATCACAGAGCTTAATGTTGATTATATAAATTTTTTCATGATCTCAACAAGTTTTGATGAATATATCAATGAATGTTAAAGAAAAAAGAGTGAGTATAACTATCTATAATACAGATTGATAAACTAGTAACACATCGTGCTTTCTTGATGCACATGTATGAAGCGATATGATTTATGTGCAGTCATCATTTTTCACTCTGTCACTGAGTTCAATGTGATCATCTTCATCATTATCATTGTCTTCAATATTTCTGATTAATTCTTTAACTTGAAATGTTTTAAGCTTCAATGTCATGTTCATTAGACGTGCTTAATGATTCTGTCTGTCGTATATCAGCATCTTGATCTGCAAATCTATGCAACGCAAGTCATAAGTGATAGTCTTCTCATGTTGTTCAAGATAATTGACTCTCTTCTTGATCTGTGCTTGATCTCTCTTCATTCATTTCAAGTCAATCTGAACTAGTCTCTTGACTCTGTATAAATTGTAATCAACATTGATTAATTTGATAGTGTCAATAATAAAGCATGATGACTTTTCATTTGAATACTTCTGCAGTTTTTTCAAGTCTTCTTGAAACAATTAAACTATGTTCATCATTCTAGATTTGAACAATTTTGAAGTTATCAAAGTCACTGAGACTTTAAAAACAAGTTGAAAGTACTACATAATTAGATGTTAACAATTATGTTGAACATGTTTCTTCTTGCTATGCATGTGATAACTTTCAAGAACAACATTAACAGAAAGTAGAGACTTTGTCACTTACTCAATAAAGAATAAGTGCATTCATAGAACTCATGATACAAAATACAGTTTTCTCGTTCTTGTTTCAGACATGATTAATGAGTTCGTTGATTGCTTTGATCTTGATACAGTTCATTTTGAAGATAATCTTAAGAATGTGCTTCTTGTAGAAAGACTCAACTCTTTTCAAGTTGTAAAGATGATTTGTTTCAAAGCGAACATATTTCTTCTCTCAATCTTCTTCTTCAGAGAACACAAGTAACTGTGTCTCTGAAAGTTGTTCAAAACACGAAAATGTGCTAAGTACTTTGAGTCAATGAACTTTCATCATTCAGTTGTTGATGTTGATTTAAGATTGATCTTCAATGTACTTTTGTACTCTTCACTCTTACATTTTTCTATTTCTATTCTTTTGAAGTTGTTTAATGATTGTCATCACTGAGAAATTGATAAGTTCATTGAACATTAATGAAAGCTTGCAATCAACATCTTGATGCTTATTCAATTTCACATCTGTAAGAGAAGAGTTGAAAAACTTTGATAAATTGACATCACGTTATAATCATAGTATATCACACATAATTTCTAGCTCTTTGATGTACTTCTTAATGATTTGATGACTTTTCTCTTAAAGATTGATGATTTTTGTATGTATTTTGTTCATCTCTTTCAAATTTTGATATGTACAGTATATCAAATTGACTCGATGAACTTCTTTTTCTTTTCATATTGATTCATGTTAATTCATCATCAAGTCTGTCATCAGCATGTTCATTCATGTTGTCATTTGTATGAATGATCGTTCAAAGAATGTATCTGTAACAAATCACTTATAAGATTTTTCATTCATGTTCTTAAACAGATGAATGATTTTGAATGTTTGAATCATCTTTCTATGCATTTCATCTGCAATCAGTCGATCTCATTTTATATCTCAGAGCTGTTATATTGACTGTGATTATTTTGATCTAGAAGTTGCTCTTTCAGATTGATATCAATTTCTCATCAATTTCTCATCAATGTTGCAATGTAAGTCTTGTACATGTTTATCATGATCATATATATGAGACTAGAACTAGCTTATTCTTGTTCTACTAAAAAATCTTTATCTGTTCATGTCAATCTGATGACTAGCGCGTTCATCTTTGCATCATAATATGCATGATGAATCTATCAACGTAATAAGTCATTGTTCTTATCAAGATGAATTCAAATCTTCTTTAGTCAGTTTGTGATCAAGACTGATGAAATGATAACTAGATTGACAAATTTCAATGATATGAAATGTGCAGATGAGTTTGCATTCACACATGAACACTTAATTTTCAACTTGTTATCAAAAGAGCACTTTGCATCTTTAGACTGAAATGTACTGAGAGTGTCTTCTTTCAGATGTTCATTGAACTTCTTCTCATAATGAGCATCTTTGATCTCGTCATATGCTATATGCAATAAACGATTCAGGCAAATCAATTCAAGCATCTTTATTGTCTTATTAATAAATTAGCATGCTTCATTCTTAATCTTGCTGACATTTATGTTTATTTTTTCAAGACTCATATCATTGACATTGAATTCTTCTTTCATGAACATTTTCATCTTAAACATCACAAAAATTTCAAAAGTCTGATATAAAAAGAGTAATGTGTTCATTCTCTGCAAATGTATGCATGACTGAGATTCAACATGATTAAGATCATGCAGAAACAATTGAGCATAATTTCGTCATCTGTTTTCTTCATGAAGATGCTTTGTAACAGTCAATGATATCTTCATCATGAGTCTGTTCAATCTTGTTAGTCAAGAAACAAGATTGACTTTGATATTTTAATCATCTCACGTAATGCTTCTTCAAATTCTGCTCACTATCTTTATCATCATTGAGATTCATGTTTGATCGCGCATGATCTGACTCTCTTGCAAAATCTTTTGTAATTGAATGATTAAAGATCATTATGTTTTGTTGAGATTTCATCTGCTGAAATGAAGATAATATAGTTGCTTCATGTTGTTTGACTCAACTTGTTGAATTTCAATGTGAGCTGATGATTTTGTTTTTCTTCAATGAAGAATTATTATACTTCAATTCTGAACTTATGTTTATTGACTGATCAATATTTGAAGCTGAGATGTTAGACTTATTTGAAGCTAACGTCAATGTATCGTTTTCTTGAGTCTGCATCTTGTCATTCAACTTTCGTCACTTTGAATGCAATGATTCAGAACTTTCATCATTCTCTGTAAAAATCACTTATCATTAGTCTGTCATTCATACACATACTTCAATGACTTACTATAGTGCAATGTTTGATCAACTAATGTGATGCTTGTTGTGTCTTTCTTTGAATGATTGAATCTTGATCGCTTTCAATGAAAATATAAAAGCATGTAAATCTTGTTCGTGAAATCTTTACTCTTGTCAATTCGCTGTGAATGTACACTCTTCACAAATTTATTAGATTTCGCTGCATTGTCTGCTGAGTCAACGTTATTCTTCGTTGTATTCAGAACAGCTGTGTCATTTGCATTGTTTTCTTTCATGTTAATAACTGCTGACTGCTTCTGAACATAAGTAATCGCTGCATTGTTTGCTGAGTCAACATTATTCTTCGTTGTATTCAGAACAGCTGTGTCATTTGCATTGCTTTCTTTTATGTTAATGACTGCTGACTGCTTCTGAACATGAATAAATGCTGCATTGTCAGTTGAGTCAACATTATTCTTCGTTGTAAACAGAACAGCTGTGTCATTTGCATTGCTCTCTTTCATATTAGCAACTGCTGACTGCTTCTGAACATGAGTAGACGTTGCATTGTCAGTCAAGTCAACATTATTCTTCGTTGTAAACAGAATAGCTGTGTCATTTGCATCGCTCTCTTTCATGTTAACGACTGCTGACTGCTTCTGAATATGAGTAGAATCTATTCAATTCTGCTATATGAAATCTAAACTTCTTGTCAATCTTTATTGATATACATGATTTATCAAATTGTCAATTGTCATTTCATGATCAATTGATAATGTGTTGATCTCATTTCTTCAAGTTGTCACTTTGTTAATTTCTTTGCTTTCGTTAACATCAATGAATCTTGTATGCTCTTGACGAGAAGTTGAGATTGATGAAGCATTGTCTGTAAATTTTGTACTGATCATTAGTTTGCTGTTTACATACATGTGTTTCTAATCTATCAGAATATGATGTAGCGCAAGTCACATTAAAGCGAGCAACATGATTAAGTTGATTTAAGACATCACGTAAGATAACTTGAAAAGTTTTGTCTGAATTTATTTTCAAGATCTCATCATCTGTAATGTAAATGATAATGTTCATCTCAATGTAGCTGATGTCATCTTTGAGAAGTTCAATTCACATCTGAAACGAAACATTATAAAATCAATCTTTGTCATCATGTAAATCATGATTAAGTACATTTTTGATTGAAGTTAAGCTCATTTTTGAAGTCTCTTTTGAAGTGATCAGATTCAAGTGTGAACTCATCATTGCATGAAGTTCAACATTTTCAAGTGTTCTGATGAATGACATGACTTCTTGTGACTGCAAAAACTCAGATACAGATGATGCTCATTAAATTTTTACAATCTTGTGTATGATGATGAGTGATTGATCATCTGAATATAATGTAGAACTAGTTTGTATGTGAGTGAAAGATATATTGATTTGTTTAATGTATCTCTGTTTAAAGCATCTTCTGTTGTAAAGCATTCATTAAATTATAGCAACTAAAATGTTGAAAATTTGTTTTGTTTTGAAATCATCAAACATAAGCATGTTAATCTTGTACAGAAATGATGTTAATTGCTCATTAATGATAGTTGACTTTTCATTAAATCTGATGTGCTTGAATGTAAATGCATGCTTTTCAATTCATTGCTCAGCTTGATTTGTTAAATTCTTCAGCTGATATTTATCAATGTTTAAAATTCTAAGAATTTCTGTCATGTTTTTGAAAGTTGAACACTCATCATCAAGTTGAAAATTCTGATATCTGATAGTGATATTCTTTTTGAGATGTAAGCTAGTCATTATAATGAGTTGATAAAATCAATTCAATAAAATAGATAATGATGATGAAATATTGATGCTGCTATTTGACTATGTGAAATGAGTTGATGTGATAAACTAGATGCATACTCAACTGATGTTAAATATGCAGATTCAATCAACTGAAATTGAGTTCAATAAATATATCTCGATCTTGATGATAATGCTCATTGAAAGAAACATATGATGCTTAGTCATGATCTTATGTGATTATGAAAACAAATTGAAAGACTCACATTAAATATGATGAGTAAATGAATGAAAGATTAAGTTGTATTACATGCAGTGAATGTGATATTGTAGAAGTTGAAACATAATAAATTTACTTTAACTCATGTTGAAGATCTGCACTTACATGATGTGTATAACAGTTTAAAGACTAAGCTAGTTTATTGTTGATTAAAGTGTATTATATCTGTAAGTTGTTATATTTGTATTTCAGTATGTATTACACAGTGATCAATGTCTCAATCTTTTTAACAAACTTGAACTAGCAGCAGACAAAGAATTTAAACATCGAAAAAGAATGTCATCTTTTATGAAACATGTTTATCAGTTAATGAATACTGTCTCTTGATCAGATTTATTCTTTTGTGATGCTTGCTCTTCTGTAAAATTTATTGCAAAAGCTTCGCTTGTGTTTCAATGATGCTCTTGTTCTTCTGCAGAGTTTATTGCTTGATCTTTACTTGCATCTTGATGATGCTTTTGCTCTTCTGCAGAATTTATTACTTGATCTTTGCTTGCATTTTGATGATGCTCTTGCTCTTTTGCAAAGTTTGATGCTTAATCTTCACTTGCATTTCAATGATGTTCTTGCTCTTCTGCAGAATTTATTACTTGATCTTCACTTGTATTCTGATGATGCTCTTGCTCTTCTAAAAAATTTGTTGCTTAATCTTTGCTTGCATTTTGATGATGCTCTTGCTTTTCTGCAGAATTTGTTGCTTGATCTTTGCTTGCATTCTGATGATGCTTTTGCTCTTCTGCAGAGTTTGTTGCTTAATCTTCACTTGCATCTCAATGATGCTTTTGATCTTCTGCAGAATTTATTACTTGATCTTTGCTTATATTTTAATGATGTTCTTGCTTTTCTGAAGAGTTTATTGCTTGATCTTCACTTATGTTTTGATAATACTCTTGCTCTTCTGAAGAATTTGTTGCTTGATCTTTGCTTGCATTCTGATGATGCTTTTGCTCTTCTACAGAATTTATTGCTTGATTTTCGCTTACATTCTGATGATGCTCTTGCTCTTCTGCATGATTTATTGCTTAATCTTCACTTGCATCTTGATGATGCTTTTGCTCTTCTGCAAAGTTTATTGCTTGATCTTCACTTGCATTTCAATGATGCTCTTGCTTTTCTGCAAAATTTGTTGCTTGATCTTTGCTTGCATTCTGATGATGCTTTTGCTTTTCTGAGAAGTTTATTGCTTGATTTTCGCTTGCATATCAAGCTTCATTTTCATTTCATTGTGACTCTTGCTCTTGAAATTGATGCTCTGTTTTCATGAAATTGATGAATTCTTGTTGACTAAAGTATTTCTTGTAAACTTCGTTGATCAAGAACAGATTTTGAACATGTTGTATCATATGTAAATTGCAAGTGTAATTGTGTTGAAATTCATCATAGTTACATAACATAACAAATGAGTTGCAAGCATGATTACAGACAGTCAAAAGATGATTGAATTGAAACATGAAGTCAAGTTTCTTGATTCTCATCATACATAAAATGATGACAGAAGCTTCTTTGTCTTGAAAAGAATCAATCATGTATGCTTCAACATTTCAAACTTTTGAGTTTAAAACTAAGCTTCTCTTCAGTAACTGAACTTATGCAATATATTCTGTGAGAATGATGATGTTCTTGACAGATATCTTGACTTCAGCGTAGATTTTAATTAGCTCGATTGCTACAATGACTTTAATCTCATTTTGCTTGAACTGAGATGCATTGACTCTTATGTTGATTTCATTGATGTTGAGAAATGTCAATGATTGTTTTATTTTGCAAAAGCTCTTCAATATGATGATTATGATAGTCATATTGAATCAAAGTGAAGAGTCAATTGAGAACTGCATCTGAGCTTTGTATCAGACAGTGAATACAATGTCATCTATGATGAGAATTGCGCGATACTGTTCAGTGAGAAGCATATGAAAATATTCAAGCATAATCAGACATTTGAATAAATTTCTGTTTATATAATGCGTGAAGCAATTGTTCTTGATGTCTTCTTTCATCAATTGAAGTTACTCATCATCATTGAACATATGTATCAAATTGTTGCTATAAGTCATAGTAATAAAGATCTTTGCATTCTCAACTCTTGCAACTTTCTGAACAACAATATGATCTTTTTTGAATTTTTTTAGCATAGTAATGTCAAAGTTGATCAGCATGCAGACAACAGCGCTTACATCATGCTCAAGAATATTCACACTTAACTTAATCTCAATGCGCTGAAAGAATTCTTGATCTTTCATGTCAAAAGTTTTTCTCATCTCAATTCTTTAAAAGTACAAGCAGAACGTTTTAATAACAGCGTCATACTCAGTCTTATTATTCATTCTATTGAGCTTGACATTGATAATTCTCTAAAGCATACAACGTTTGAATTCATGATCTTGCTTTGAAGATTAACGAGTGACATGAGAATTAAGATCTTCATAATTTATATCAAGTGAATTATTGTCACTCTTGAAATCTTTGTGAATCACATCAACTTCTTCATTATTGATTTGTACAATTGAAGAATCTTGTACTTTATGCTGCTTGTCATTCTGTTCACTCTGTTGACTCTGAGATTGCGTCTTATTCATTGAATGATTGCTCAAACTCGTGACTTTTAGAAGCAGAGTGTTAAGACTGATCTGATGCAATTTGTATCAATGATTTTTAATATCATGTAAAGTCTTCTTGCTCTGATCAATAATTTGATATGTCAGCTGATCATAGAAAACATCAAATAACTTGTGAGAGACATTTCATCATTGTTGAGCGAAATCGTTGTTTACTGAGTGAGATGTGCAACTGTCTTGAGCGACTATCTGATGTTCAGTGAACTGCAAGTGAAAATGAACAATCTTCTTATTCATCAGAACAATGTTTTTGTTTTTCAATCATTGAAGCTGTTCATTCAGTTTGAGAATGAATGTATCAGCTGTGTTGTTGAACAAACTCAGCACTTTGACTTTCTTGCTCAGCTTTAAGAGTAGCATTGTGATAACAATATTCATCAATATCTTTTTGATTTCAAAGAGTCTCTTGATAAAATCAAAATCATTAGAAAGATTTTGAAGATATTACATGATTAACATCTGAGACTTATTCAGCTCGATATTTCACTCAGCAAGAGTAGTCAAGAGATTTAAGTCTTCAAAGAGAACTGATGTGAATTTGATATGAAGATTCTGACTCAGTATAATATCACGAAAGCAATCGTTGTATTCATAATATTTCTTGTCAATATGAGCAGAATTGAGAATTCTGATTGTCGCTATTTTGATTTTGTTGAGCTTGTCAAACATGATTGAACAAACTGAGATCATGTTTGATGCATCGAAAAAACAATACTGAAGTACTTGTTTATCATCATTCTGTCGCTCATGTTTGCAAAGATAAAACATCAGCTTCAACTTGATTGAGTTTCAATCTGTCTTAATGAGAAAATGATGAAGAACTACGCTCACATCTGTCGTGTTGAAGAAAATAAACGATTTGACAAGAATGATAGCAGTTCACTTGTCATCATTGATTTGCACTTCAAAGTAATTCTTCAAGTCAAATTGATAGTTGAAGTAATCAAGAAGATGCAGCAAATCAACATACATTCGCAATTTGTAAAGAGTGACAGAGACAGATTTTAGTGCTTCTAATGATCAATATCTTGAATATTCATTTAATCTCATGTTTCAGATTTGCGTCACTTTTAGCTGAGACATATTCATAAAAGCGTCAATATTTTCAACATTTCTAGCATCTCTAGCATTCTCATGAGCGCAGTATGCGTCTTTATTATTTGATTTAATAAACATGACTATTTTGACATTTGTAGCATTGATACGTAGTTGCAACGTTGAATAATTAATGATTGATTTGACTATCTAAATAATAGCTATTTAATATATGCATCGAAAAAGTCAATGAAAAAGTCAATGAGAAAGTTAATGAGTAAACTAAAGAGATAGAGAGTCATGTAGAATGATTGATAGAATCGTGTTTAAAGCTTGATAGAAAACAAATTTGATTCTTAATTGCAAAGCAATTCGAAGCTTGGTGAAAAGTCATGTAGAAAGTCATGAAGAGAGTCATGTAGAAAGTCATGTAGTAAAAAGATCAGTAAATGACTTGATCAAAAGATCAGTAGAAAGCTTACTAGTAGAAAGATCAATAGAAAGATTGATTGAAAAATCAGTAGAAAGCTCACTAGATGACTTGATTGAAAGATCAGTAGAAAGATCAGCAAGAATGCTTGATAAAGAAACATGAAGAGTGCTTGATAGAGAGTCATGAAGAATGCTTGATAGAAAGTCATGTAAAAAGCATTGTTTGATTCGTGTTATGCGTTTAATTGACGCGTATTTTGAAGCATGTAGAATGTTTGATAGAGTGTTTGATAGAAAGCTCAATCAATATCTTAATAAATAGCTCAGTAGAAAGATTGATAGAAAGATTGATAGAAAGGTTGATAGAAAGATTAATAGAAAGATTAATAGAAAGATTAATAGAAAGATTAATAGAAAAGTCGATAGAAAGATTAATAGAAAAGTCGATAGAAAGATTGATAGAAAGATCAATTGAAAGATCAGTAGAAAGCTCACTAGTAGAAAGATCAATAGAAAGATCAATGAAAAGCTCAGTAGAAAGCATTGTTTGAAGCACTGTTTGACGTGTTTTGTGCGCTTGATTGACGCATTTCATAAAGCGTTTGATAAAGCATTTGATAGAGAGTTCAATAGAAAGTAAAGTGACGAGTAAATGAGCGAGTAAATAAATGAGTAGAATGAAGAGTAGATGAGCGAGTAGATAGACGAGTAGATGAGCGAGTAAATGAGTGAGTAAATCAGCGAGTAAATAGACGAGTAGTAGACTGAATGCAACGAAAGAAACGAAAGTGATGAAAGCGATGAAAGTGCGATTCAGTTCAATGACATATGAACAAACGCAGATTCAGTTCAACGACATATGAAATGATTGCAGATTTTATTCATAAAATCTGATCACATTCAGATGAGCTCAGCTAAAATCTTGACTTTATTTCGCTTTAAGCGACAAATGTCTCTTTAGCTAAACTTAATAATTCAGTTCACTTTTCAAACTGCAAATGACTACTTCTTGTCTGTTTTCACGAATGTGATGAGTGCATGCAACTTGCAAAGCAATGTCTGAGTCTTTGTAATCAATGCTTGCTGTGTTTTCATCAACTGTAATCTAGAGAAATCTTTGATAAGTCAACATTTCTTGTCATTGCAATAAGTGCATCAATATGACAGATAAATAGTTGAACGATTCTTTTTTGAAGTCACTTGTTCTACTTGAATGATATGCTTGTGATTTTTAAACTGACTGAATCACATGTTGAATGCTGAAAAGTCTCGCTTTATTCTGATGCTACTGTTGAATTTTTGATACTGATTCATGAATATATCTTGTTCAATCATCGAGATGAAGATCTTCAGCTTGACTGTGTGATCTTCTGACAAATCAAAGACTTTTTTGAGTGTGTTCTCTATATTTTGAAGAACTGATGAATCTTCATGATTCTTAAGCAGAATCAACTGAGTATGAGTTAAGATCAATCTGAAGATAAATTCAAGAAAGATCATTCATTCATCTTGATGCAGATTCTTGATCTTTGAATCATCAATGTTGTGTATGAAAAACATGAATTTGAAATAAGAAGTATGTGACAAAGACATGTTTAAATAGTTCGCAATGATAACTTTGCAAATGTCAGAATTTGAATGTAAGCGAAAGACTCAGTTATGTAAAATGTCGTGAACAGAAAGACAATTCTCAAATAGCAATGATGTGACTTGATGTAGTTTAATGTTGAAGTGAATGTTAAATGTTCAGTTCATCAAGATCTTCATCACAATCTTGCAAGTAATGTAAAGATTTTTATTTAAAGAATTGAATGCATTAATTGCTGATTTGACTACTTCATTGATTTCAAAAATAATTTTAGCTCAAAAGATGACAAATCTGATGTTTTAATGCTCAGTTAAATCTGCTTTCTGCATCATCTTTTCATCATTTGAAATGAAAGTAGTGAAATTATCATTCTCAAGCTTCATCATTCAAGATGTGTGATACATGATGTCAGTCGCTGCATCTTTATCTGTTGATGTTGCTTTGAACTTTTCTTTGAACATCATGATGAGATGTTTGTTGAAAGATGTAGAATAATAATGTAAGATGATGTTAAGCTGTTAAAGATGAAGAAGCAATAAGAAGCAGTGAGATTGTAAAATGTACAATGATAAGATGAGATGAGATTGCAGAATGTTGAATTTTATACTGATGTAAGTCTAAAGTGAATAATTGATCTTAACAGTTGCAGCTTGAATTGAGATTGTTATTTGATTGTGATGAGAGATAGAAAGTGAGATGAGATTGCAAAATGTTGAATTCTATACTGATGTAAATTTAAAGTGAATGATTGATCTTAACAGTTGCAGCTCAAATTGAGATTGTTATCTGATTGTGATGAGAGATAAAAAGTGAGATAAAGTTGCAAAATGTAGAATTCTAGACTGATGTGAGTTGAAGCTGAATGATTGATCTTGATGATTGCAACTCAAATTAAGATTGTTATCTGATTGTAATAAAAGATAGAAAGTCTCTAAGATGAAAATGATTCTGATTCAAAAGATTGAAGCAATTAACTGTTATAATGTCTTGAAAGTTGAGTTTCTTTAAAAAGCACACACTTGAATAAAATGAGCAAGATATTGTTGATGAATTGTATTCTTCTATTAAATATAACTAAAATGTTAAAAGTGTTGATCTCAATTTTGATATGATTATTATTTTTCATTCATAAAATAACAAAGCTGTTATTCATCTTTTATTGAATCATGCTTATCTACACTGTATTCTTCACTATATTCAAGCTAATGATATAAAAGAAATGATACAGTGAATATTGTTTGCATTTTTATCACTTATCATGTTTCACTTTGAGACATGAGCAAACAAGCTGCATCATAAACATCTCAGTCACATCTTCATTGATCTGCATATTCTTCATGTTGAGTCTTTCTGCGATGATCATTTGTCAACTTTCATGACTATACTGAGAACGTTCTTCAAGATGAATAAATCAATTCATAGTGAAAATATGATATGTATCTTCATAATTTGATCAGAATCTATCAAGATAGTCAGTCATTTATATTGAATCAAGATTTTCTTTGTTTAAAAAGCATAACTGATCATCTTTTAACATCATGATGTCTGTTAACAAAATTAGTATCACACTGCAAGTCATAATGCTTTTGAGCGAATCTGTTTATCATTCTCACTGTTGCAATTCATGAGAATGTGATAGCAAGTGCTTTTATAAGAGCATCACGAATCACAGCGATTCATTTATTGTCAGTGAGCAGATCAGTCATGTAGTTCAATCAAGATGTGTTGCATTTACTCATTTAATGATTGCATAACTTTCACATTATTATCAATCGCTTTTTGAATACAGTCACGAAGATAAGCACTTTGTTTGAAGTCTTTCATAAGTAGCACAGCTTTAACATTTTGTTGTGAAGATTACATTCAAGCATTTGATGATGCAAATCATAGTTCATATAATTGAAAGATGAGATGATGATCATCATAAAATCATTGAAATGTGATGTCATTATTGATTCAACAGCAGAGAAAGTCAAGAAATTTTCTTCAAGTCAAGATGTTAAAGAACAACATTCTTAAATTAAAGCAGATTCAAAGAATCATTATTTAAGTTCATTAAATCTTATGCACTTCAATTTTTCAAACGTATTGCATAATTTCACTTTCTTCTCAATCACTCTTTGCATTACTTGTGACTTAATAAATATTGAATAACACTATCATGAAGATAATGTTGACTGAACGCATATGAAACATCATGATTAGTGCTAGACAAGCTTTCACTACTCAACATGTTAAAAGATGAAGAAATACTACTTTTGAACTTCATTCATCTTTTGAACCTGTCAAAAAAGCAGTTGTAAAGAAAATATTGAATGTTTTGAAGCAAACAAATAAAACAAAGTCGTAAGATAAACAGTTTAATTTGAAAAACATTAAGTATTTTCTTAAAAATACTGTCTTATTTACTGATCTGAATTCACGACTCAGACATGATACACAGCATTGATTCAAGCAGATCTTGAGTCTCAATGATAACAGTTAAAAGAACAGAATTGATTCTGAAATATATGATGAAGAAATAAACAAGAACATAATTGAGAAGTCTGTAGATTTTCATGATGATGATTCAGATGTATATGATTTGTCTTACGTTGTAAACTGAATAATCATACTTGATGATAGAAAGATTTCACACGACTCAGATACAAAAGTATTGAATCGTGCAAGCGAGTTTGACTTTGAGCTTTAATGTAGTAATCAATCTTGTTTGATCTTCAACTGATGTATCAACTGAAACTACATGCATTTTTCGCTTTGCAATCAGACTATTGTTCATTGCTTTGATCAATCAATTGAGATGACAAAGATGTTGAAGAAACGCAACGACTGAAGAAATCTGAAGAATATACTGTTTCATTTGCAAAATAGCAACAAGAGAAAATTCATCATTGAATTGATCAGTTCATGAACTCGCAAAAATCTCAGCAATTATATCACAAATGATGAAACTTCTTTCAAGCTCAAAGTATCAAGAAAAGACAGAAAGATACAAGTGTCAAAAGATGAAATCTTAATTATCATTTTGAGTTGCTTCTTCTGTATATCAACTAACTGATTGCTTTCATTCAGATCAACGACATCACTTATGCAAAGCATTTAAAGAACAAACGTAAGAAGCATTTGCAGAGAGACGAATCATACATACTTGATCTTCTTACTCATTGATGATGTTGTCATGAGCAGTGTAAAAACTTCATTCACATCTGTTATCATCAAAATATAAATCATTTTCATGAAGCAATAGAATTGAAAACAATACGATATTGAGCAACAGCAATCGCAAGAGATGACGAAGAAGTTGACTGCAACAATTCTTCATTCAGTCTAGTCATTGAACGACTTTATTCATTCTTAAGAAATGAAGATTCATTAATGAAATTGAAGTCTTCATCAAGCAGTCAGTTCATTGCAAACACTGTCTATAATATGACATTATCAAGTATGCTTTCATTGAAGTCAATGTATGCAGCAACATCTAATTCATTAATATGCACATTGTAATTGAACTCATGATCTAATTATTGACAGTAGCAATAAATGAGTTCAATTGAGATGTGTTGTCAGATGTGTCAAAATTCTTGTTGTCATTCAAATAAGCAATTGACATCACATGAAGAATCATCAGATGAGAAGTTCTTCAAAACAAAACTACATCATCTTCAATGTTATCTCATCATCAACAATCATCTTCGCTCGTTATTGTTGTTTATTTGACTAATGAGTTCATCTTTACATTTGTCGATCAGTTGATCTCTTCATCTAAGTTTGAGTCTTTGATCTTCAATACTCAAATTTTCTCAGTCTTCATTGTACATCAGATAGCAACGACTATAAAATCTAAGCAGCTTTGCACTTATGATAAGCTCAGAGAAAGCAACGATGAGTTTAAGCGCAATTAACATGTTATCAGAGAGTTTCAAATGAAGATGAAGAAGATAAATGCATAATCATATATCTCTTGAATTGCTCATCAAGTCATGACAAGAGCGAGATAAATGATGATGACAAGATAAAGTTTGTAAATTCTGAAGATTGCTTCAACTTGAAATATATAGCACTTTAGCAATCATTACTCTCATCTCATAAAAGATTTAGATGATTGCATCTTGAATGACAATAACTAGATCATGAGAATAGTGATGATATTTATTCAAGTGATTGATTTCGTTTTCTTTATGATTTAGCTAAATATAGTTTACATATCTTAATTATTGAGCTCAAATTGAAGTCGATAACTTCTGAACAAATGTGATTCATTGACTTTGCAATTGACATTTTTCGATTCATCATGTTACTGACATTTCATGCATAGATAAACAGTTGAGCATAAAGAATCATTACAATTCATCATTGCTTCATACAAGTTATATAAAAACACTAATCAAAGACTTACAGATAATGCAACACGTATGCTCTTTATGTGAAATGAAGATAAACAACATCAGCGAACTTGAATGTCATTTTCATTACTGTCATGTTCGCTTGCATGATTGATCGCGAAAGATTCTCTGACGAAAGTTATCATCATCATCAGAATCATCATCATGTGATTTGATGCAACTCATCTGACGTGATCATAAAACTGCAGAATGAGATTCAAACTTGAATGATTTTCATGATGAAAGTGTTCAGATAAACATTGAAGACAAGAATTAAGAATATATGTTAATAAATGATTTTGCAGAAGAGCACATGAACACTGAGATGAATAGCGTTGATTTGAATCAGAATATGAAACATATATCATTAAGAATCGAAATGATACAACTTCAGACTGAACTTCTCTTCACATCATCAGTGTTGCAAGTTGAAATCTTTGTTGAAACAACTGATTGTGATGTTGAAACAACAATTGACGTGTCAAAGAAAGTATCAGAGTCGTTGAACTTAAATTCTCAAATGATCAAGAATATAAATAACAATCAATACTATTCATTTCAATGCAAAGCAGATTACGCGTTCACTCACTGACTTCATCAAATGAAGATTATCAAAGACAGTGTTAATTGATTCTTTCAAGATTCACGCTTGCAAGTCTTACATTAACATGTCAGCTTTTATGATGTGAACAAGTGATTGACACTTCTACATCAGATTTCATATGATGTCAAAAACGATGAGTGACATTCTTAAATGTTTACAGTTGAATTCAGTTACAAAGAAGTTCAAAAAGAGCAGCACTGCATTTTGTATTATGATATCATCAAGACATTTCAATTCTTGTTGAGTCACTCATCATTTCAAGATGAGCTGATCTACGCATTTGTTTGACATTATAATGTTGATAACTCTCGAGTCTACAACAAGATGCATACTGCTGATTGATGATGAGAAATGCAGAAGAAGCTTTTTGATGATGCTATCATGATATCACTGTTAATTTTCATCGATAAGATAGTCTTGACTGAGCATTGAAGCAATTTATCTGCATAATTTATATATTTAATGATAGAGAATCTAAATTAATGTACAAGACATGCTTAAAAACAATTGAGATTGATTCTTCTGAAATTTCTTCTCATAGTTGACAACAACAACAACAATATCAAGTTAAAGATTTGACACATGATGTTATTGATCATACTTAAGCGTACGTTAAACATGTATCATCATGCATTAATACATGATCTCACATGTAACAATCATTGAAGCTATGTTCAGAAATGACATTTCTGTTCTTTGCATAAACAATAAAATAAGACAATGTTATTCAATAATCATCAAGTTCATGATGAATTACAAGAAACAAGTATTAATCACAGACATCAAGATGAATCAACAATGCTCTATCTGTCAAGTATCATCTCATGAGCGTGAAAATTTAGACAAGACATGATCAATTCAAATGCATGCATTCACTAGAAATCAACAGAGACAACAAAGAAAGAACAATATAATTGAGAATGACTTTGCTTGAATACATTCAGTGAAAAACTTTGCATGATCACATATGTTTATCAATATTCATGAGACAATGATGATAAACATGCTACATCAACTACTTAAGAAAATCATCTTGTATCTGATGTTATGATTCAGTCGAATCATTAATGAGAGTGTTTGTACAAGTCAAAAAAGAAAAGAAATCAGATTAGTTTTAAACGATGCATCAGAAACAGCTCAGCTGAATCAAAGATTTTGCGTCATTTCATCATTTAAAGACATGAAGAGATTTGTTAAGTACAGTACAATTAAACAATGAACTGATGCAAATTGAAAGTCGATTGTATATCAGTTTATATCAGTCATTGCATCGCTTCTGATCATAAGAGCATTTGCAGCGATTCACTTCGCTCAAGCAATGATAGACTTCGTGATACTTGCTCAGTATCATTTGCATGATGAAGAAATTCTTTGATATCTTGAACATGCACTTTTTCGATTGAACAAGCTAAAGAATGTTTTTCATCATTTGTGATCTGAGCATTCAAATACAGACGTCAATCATTTCAACATTTCAAAACTACATGCAATAACACATTATGCAAGTCAGATTTAAAGATATGATAGTGCTGATAATTTCAATACAAAGCACAGTGAGATTGCATACAAGCATTTAATAAAGATCTTTTTCGATTGCATCAACAAACAAGAAATGTTTCAAAGACAGTTATTGCATCACAATACTTGACATTTAAATCTTCTTGCAATGAAAGATATTCTTCTTTACAGAGATACAAAACAGAGCAAGATCAACAAGCATGCATTGACTGCTATGATAACACGATTCAGTCATGTCTTTAGTCTTCATAAAATTCAAGATGCACTCATTTGTGAACAATGCAATCAAATACAAGAGACAAAACTCAATTCAAAGTTATGATGTCATGCATCGATCTTAGTCAAAATTCTGAACATAAAGAAGCTTCTTGATGCATTAACAGTCTTCATGCGTAAGTGTTGCAACATAGTTGACAAGAAAGTTGTATCAGATAGAGAGTTAAATAAAAAGAAAAAAGACTCAATTTGAATGAAATTATACTACGTAAGCGTTCATGAATCACTTCAATGCTGAAAACGAGACGAAAAAAATGTCAATGACTTAGAGAATCTTGTCAGTGATAGAGTATACTGCTCATTGAACTGACAGAAAAAGAAGAAAGTTTGAAAACGTGACTATGTTCTGATTCAGAAGAGATCAAAAGAGATGATTGAAATCTTAACTCTGCTAAATGATTGACTGTCTGATCAGCTACGACTTATTCTTTTCATTATAAATTCGTTGCATCAAGATAACAAGAATAATGAGCTACGACACAATGATGTTCTCGTCGAACTACTCAAACTTTGCAATGAAAAAACTCAACATGCTGTGCATGAAATGATTGAGATAAAGCATTGATCTAAAGATAACATCAAAAATTCTTGTTTGCTTGAAGTTAGTCAATTTTTTCATTTGCATACAATTCTGAAAAGTGTGCATGTTGTATCAGCAAACAATATTTCTAGTGAGTCAAACAAAAACAAGTTTTTCTACATTAACAACTTCAACGATTGAGATTCATACAATTTAATATATGAGAAGAATTTCTTACATAAAGAGACAAGAGTAGCAAAATACTACTTCAAATGCAAAAGCTGAAGATATTTGAAATTAACTCAATCTCATTGCAGACAAAAATCAAACAATGTATATGTATTATGTTTATGTTTCAGAGCATATACAGAATCATTGAAGTCAACGATGCTACACGACTAAGCAATTAAGAAATATAATCATCTCTTGACTTTGCTCAATCAAATTCTTCTTGATGAACAGAAGTCTCAACTATGAATTGATGAAAACTAAAGTCAGAGTTTAATCTTACAAAAGCTTTGTTCTTATGAAATATATGTAGCAAACAAAGCTTTGCTCATTGCAAGAGTATCATCAGCTACAAATTTGATATCATGAAGTCAATCAATCAAAGTCAACTGTATTAATGAATTGATCTGAAAGAGAATTAACTTGATGATCGCGAGCGATTGTATTATAAAAGAGTGTGAGTGACTCAGTAGTAAATTCTAAATAATTGATATGTATTTCATAAATTTAGTTGAGAGCTTAAGCAGTAAGTAGATCACTGAAAGCTGATGTCAGTTATCACATAAACAAGATGCAGCGAGTGTGACATTAATCAAATTCTGAAGTTATGAATCACTGACGCTAAAGTTTTTTGTGATAAGCGCAGTCATTAGTCACAGACATGAAAATATTCAACAAACATCAAGTCTTCTCTTTAGTATAATGAATGCATTGTCAAAGATGTCATGTAAAGAGTATATACACTACAAATGATTAATAAACAGAGTGAAAGAAGAATTCAACATTAATGAGTTTGAATACATGCAATTGAAGATGCAAATACAAAATTAGATGAGATTTCTTCAGCTTATAAAATGAAAGCTAAATATAAACAAGTCAAAAGAGATCATTAAATCAACATTTGAAGTCATATATTATGAGTTTCATATTATATTCAACAATGTCATGAGATCAAGAAGTGATTCTATGTTAATGTTCATGACACAACGATCAAATTACAATGTAAAAAGATGATTCAAAGTTAAAGAGACATGATGAAACAATTTCAAATACAATTCTTCATCATTTCTTCAATTGAAGACACACTCACATCTCTTGAGTTATATCGTCTGCAATGAATGAAATCTCAAGAGATCTCAATCAGTATCAGTCAGATCAGTCATAATTCTCATAATACAGATCAGTTGCAATCGCAATCGTAACATATGCTGCAAATCACAAGATCTTCTTAAATGTGAATCAGTGAAAAACTCAATTTGCATTGATGACATGAAATACAACAAATTTATAAAGCTGATTGAGAATGAGCTGAATTACGACTGTGTCACAGATACAATGATATACGATTGAGCTGAATTTGCAAGAATATATCAGCAACGAGCGCAAATGAAAAACAGCATTGAAAGAAATGCATGCAGAAGAGTCTATTCACTTTCTTTTTACAATTCAGTTTGCTGCAAACAATGATTGTAGATTTCAGATTTCTTGTGATACTCAGTTCAAGCAGCTGATCACTGAAGAAATTATGTAGAATGCTTGTAGAAAACATGTTCATGCTTAAAACTCTCAATATAAAATGACATAGCAAGATCATGTCATAATTGAAAAATCTTAAGAATTAATGACAAGACTTATAATTCATTCAACATCAATAAAGATTCAATGAACTTTTGTCAAGATTAAATGAACTATTCTTAATACTCGAAATAAGATAAATCTCTTTCTTATCATGAGAAAAAATCGTTTGCAATCTGACATTCTCTTTTATTCTTCTTCTCAATCATTTGTTGCATAGATTTTCTCAACGATCATACATTGTTGAGTCACATCAAATGATTCTCATCTTGAATGCAACATGAAGATACATCAATCTTTATGATGATGAGTTTATTAAGATACTAAGTGACATTACAGAAAAAACGTTGTCACATGAGCAACTTCAAGACATCATCATCATTAAAACACAGCGCAGTTGAACACACAGAGATTCACAACGACAACGAGATTGCAACAGACTCAAGCAACAACAATTCTGTAAAAGAAGTTTTCAATGAAGACAGATGTATCACTCTCAAAGTAATAATTCGCTTAAGAATTCAAAAAAATAAATGACTAATTTGAAAAAAGATAGAATTGAATGTTGTTAAAACATTCAGTGAAAGTATCTTTGCAAAGTCATCACAACATTTCAAAAACTTGATGTATGCAACATTGAACAGCTTAATTCTTTTCAATCAATTAATAACAGACATACTAGAATTGATTTTGATGATGATGATGTCAACAATGCAGACTGAGAATCAATAACATCATATTTATGAAGAAAGATATTACGTTGAACTAAATGCAACTTTATCGTTGATCATGAGTCAATTGTTGAAGTTTGCACTCATTATTTACTTGCGTGAATATTGAGCGATCATGTTAATAGTAATAGCAGTTCATGATCAGACTTCAAAAAGAGATGACTTAATAAGAAAATAAAAGAAGCATGAAAGAATATTGCAAATCATCTAGATAAAAAGTCAAATCACAAACGTTCTGAAGTAAAGAACATTTCAACGACGAAAGAGACTTGAAAAATAATATGCTCAGATCTTTCGTTGCAAATAAGACTCATAATAAATAAATGTATAACATCTTTGAGACGTGATGATTTAGTGTACTGAGTTAAGTATGAATCATAGTCGAAAGTGAATATGATTAATAGAAGCAATTCATAAGAAAAGAGCAAAAGAATTTGATAAAAAGTCTGCTAGATAATGATGACTTTGCGTGTGAAAAGATATATATTAATCAAAGATTGCAACATCATCTAATATGAAAAGACTCTTTAAGACAGATTCTGCGCAAGAATCATAACAAACATATTGACTCAGAAGATTTACTGCAAAGTCAGAAATGAGATAGCATATCAAGAATACTTGAAGATATTCTTTGATTTACTTTCTACTAATGTCGTTTTCATTGCAGTGACAATGATTGCTCATTGTATATGAGAATATGAATCAGAAGAGCACAGATTAGACAAGTTTGAGAAATTAAATGTAAAGAATAAGTGAACATTTGCATATATCAGTGACTAAAGTGATTGAAGCAAAGCTGAACTTGATAACATGCAGCAACATGAATGTGTGTCAATGCAACATGAAATCAATAAGCTTGCAAGCATCAACAATTAATATTGAAGATTCTGCTATGTTGTATCAAGCAACAGATCAATAATGACGATATCAAAGCAATTATGAACACTCAAGCTGTACTCAATGTATACGTTGATTGTCTCGATGATCTCTCATTATACGAGTTAGTGTTGAAATCGTGTCTAGAAACTAATCAGAGTGCATGCGTGACTAGAATGTTTGATTTATAGAGATAGCTATAACTAAGACTTTAAGAATACAGAAGAAAGAAGATACAAAAGACAAGAAGAACACGCTCTATATAGTAGTTACTCAGATTGACGCTAGTCTCAAAGAAGACGTGTTGAAACACATGAAAGATGTTGATTTGAAAAATGTTTGCAACACAAAGAAATGTGTTTGTCATAGAAATCTATTGACTATTCGTAATACAAAGAAGTGTGTTTGTCTAGAAGACAATAGAAGCTGATTAGAAGATGCTAAAAAAGAGAAAAGATGCTGAGTTATATCTATCATGATTCTAGCCTTGTCAGACTCAGTCTTCTAGCCTTGTCAGATTTATTCTCGCTTCGTCATCTTGACTAGTTTCTATTGAGTCTAGTATTGACTGAGAAATACACATATGTAGTCAGCTTCTTTTCTGTAGCTATCTTTCTTTCTTAGCATTTATCTTCTAGTTAAATGACACTTCTATCTGACTCGCTCTAGACAGATCTCTAACATTAGATAAATGCTCATTATCTACTCTGCTATCAACAAATAGATGATACGAAACAATCTATTCAGTAAGGAAAATTTGCAAAAGATTCTTCAAATTTGCACCATCATTTTAGATCGCAAGAAATTCTTCGATTCTACACTCATTTTCATCATTCTATTCGCAAGAGATTCTTTGAATAAAGCACTCAATTATTATCTGAAATTCACAAGAAATTCTTTGAATTTTCACTCATCAAAAAACATCAATTCAAAACATTAACTTCTCATTTATTCTTATCTTAACAACTTCTATCTTCTTTCATCATGACATGTGACATCGAGTCAGTTGAGTCTTGAACAACTCACCTGCTTAGAAGCACTGTCAATAGAAGAGTTTCACTTCTACTCATCAATGCTTCAGTCGAAGCTGAGAAAGCTGTCATTGCATGAAACTAATCGCGCAGAATGTTTGTGATCATTTGCAAATTGAATCTTTATCTTTAACCAAGCTCAAATCAATAAGAAGATTCGATGATCATTATGCAAAAAAGCTCATTACTCATGCAATTTATTCAAACCTGACTGTTCAAGATCATATGATTGACACAGCTTCTATGTTGATCACTCGATTAAATCAACATCAAATGATTCTTGAAAAAACATGAATGAACAAAATCAATCTAGTGATTGATATGCAAATCGATTCTCTTCGATTTTCGAATTTCACCCCTAGTCAGAAATCAATTATTCTATTCTCAAGCAATAAAACAATTATGAAACAGAAGAGCTTAACTTCTACTCAAATACTAAAGAGATCTATTTCTTCTGTCGTCGCTCGACTTAGCGAGAAGTCATCTTCATTCAGTAAAATCGTGAAATCATCTAATTCAATCAACTTCGCTTCGCTTTTCAATTCAATGAACATAGCAATGATAGAGACTGCAGCATATAAATCACTAGTCAAACGGTCGAATGTGACTACTTTCGTGATCATCATCACGAAAATCGATCGACTTCTAAAAACAGCTAGAAATAAATCAGAAGACGTAAATCTACAAGAGCTTTCACACGAAGAGATCTTGAAAGAAGTCAAAGCTAAGCTTTCTTCGAAATATCATGACTATCTAGACGTGTTTGATCGAGCGATGACTGATCAACTATTCTCTTATCGTCTCTATGATCATAAAATTGAGTTGATCGACGAGAAAACATCTTTTTGAAGTCGTCTCTATCATATGTCTGATCACAAGCTTCAAAAGATGAAGAATTATCTGATTAAGCATCTGAATAAAGACTTCATATCTTCTAGCTCAGCTTCATACGTTTCGCTCATACTATTCATCGAAAAGAAAGATGATAGCTTGCGTTTCTGCGTTGATTACAGAAAGCTCAATGCTTTGATCAAACGAAATCGCTACTCTTTGTCATTAATAGACGAGACTTTCGCTCATATACAAGAAAGCAAGTATCTGATTCGATTGAACATCATTGTCATGTTCAACAAGCTACGCATGCATTCAAATAGCGAAGATTTGACTATCTTTATTATCTTTTTTGATTTCTACAAATATCACGTGATGTCTTTTGAATTAATCAACGACTCGACTTTCTATCAACACTATATGAACGACGTGCTATTTAACTATCTTCATCAGTTTTGTCAGATCTATCTAGATGACATTATCATTTACAGCAAAACATTGAAGAAACATAAGTGACACGTACGATTAGTTCTACATAGACTACGAGAGACTGATCTTCAGATGAATATAAACAAATGCAAGTTTCATGTTCAGAAGATCTTTTTTCTGAAACTATTACTATTCATTGAAGAACTAAAGATAAATTTCAGAAAAGTACAAGCAGTAGTTGAATGATTTATTTCTACAAATCTCACTCAGATGCAGTTCTTCGTCAACTTCTGCAATTTCTATCGACGTTTTATAAAGAACTTTTCGAAGATTGTTCATTTTCTGATTCAACTAACTCAAAAAGAGATGATATTTGAATGAGATCAAGCTTGTCAAACGATCTTTGATCATATGAAGAAACAAATGACTGAAGTCTCTATTCTTCGTCATTTTGATCAGAATAGAGAGACTATTCTTGAAACAGACTCATTCAACTACGTCAACGATGACATACTTTCTCAGTATGATGACGAAGAAACATTGCATTCAATGATTTACTACAGCAAGAATCTGAGTCTCGCTGAGTGCAATTACAAGATTTATGACAAGAAGTTACTAGCAATCATTCAAGCATTCAAGCATTGATGATCTGAGCTAAAATTGACTGAGCTATCAATCAAGATATTCATTGATCATCAAGCTTTGATGTCATTAATGAAGAATAAAGAGCTGAGTAAACGTCAGATGCGCTGAGTTCAAAAACTTGTTGACTTCAACTTCAAAATCATGTATCGCTCAGACAAATAAAACATCAAAGTCGATACATTGACTCGTTGAGTCAATTCAGTTTCTAGAAGTCTTGAGAATAAACGATGTCACTATCAGTGAACTACGATTCTGACGTTGAATTGAATGAAAATCGCTAATCTGAAGAAGAAAGAGAACGATGAATCAATTTATCAATTGATTCTAGAAGCTAATAGAATCAACGAGAATTGTGTTTTACTTCGTAAAGTCATATCAAAAGATGAAGCTCAATACAAAGATACTAAATTAAGAGATTGTTGAGTTCAGAACGAAATACTATATCAAGATGATCTTCTATGAGTTCTCTTCAATGAGCATCTTCAAATGAAGCTGATTCAAGAAGTTCATGATCAATCTTTTATTGATCATTTCGAAATTCTTAGAACGATGAAAGCAATAAGAAGATACTACTATTGACTCTCAATGCGAAAGACAATAAATAAATATATTCAAAACTGCTACATTTGTCAGCGATCAAAAGCTTTTTGAAATAAATTCAATGAATTACTACATTTTCTACTCATATTCAAACAATGATGAAAGAACATAGTCATGAATTTCATCATTGATCTACTCTCTTCTGAAGGCAAAAACGTCATACTAACAGTGATATGTAGATTGTCAAAGAAACGACACTATATTTCTTGTTTTACTGATGACGAAGAAATCACAGCAGAAAAAACAGCTGAGCTAATGCTTCAATGAATATATTGAATATATGATTTACTCAATTTCATTGTTTCAAATCGAGATTCTCAATTTACCTTCATTCTATGAAAGTTTCTTTGCAAAAGACTGAGCATTAATCTTCAACTATTCACTGTTTATCATTCTTAAATCGATGATCAAAGTGAATGAGTAAATCAGAACGTTGAAAGATATCTTTGATTCTTCTGTTCATACATGCAGAATGACTGAGCTAAGCTACTACTCATGATCAAGTTTGTTGATAATAATGCTTTGTTCTCAGTCATCTTCTTGACTTCTTTCTTTCTAAACAAAGACTTTCATTCTCATATGAGCTTTGAACTCGATACAATTGAATATGAAAGCTCTTGTGAATGCTTGCAAGCGATTAAAGTCGAGAATATATCTGAACATATGAACAAGATCTTGATGTTTGCTCGCGAATCTTTAGCCAAAACAAGGAAACAAATGATTCAACAAGCTAATAAGCATAGAAAAGAAGTTGATTATGAGATCGAATCAAAGATGTTTCTGAACGAACGAAACATCGTTACAGCGAGATCTTTCAAGAAGCTAGACGATAAAATGCTCGATTTCTTCATTAATCTAGATCTCATCGACTCGTCATATAAGCTGAAATTATCAGAGACTATGCATATTCATGACGTATTTCACTCTGATCTGTTGAAAACAGGAAACAGTACTGTTACCTCTGTGATTAGAAATCTTCGCATTGATTCGATGAAGCAATCTTCGCATTAATTCGACGCTAGTGAATGAGTATTTACTCTTCGCTCACTTCTTTTCTTCATTCTTCATTCCGTATGTTCAATCTACTAGATAGTTCAATATATATTTACATGTTTATCTGCTCTCTTGTTCTCGTATATCAAGAGATTATGAGCTCAAGTTAGCGCTATTATCGCTATCACAAAAAATAACAAAGGGCAGAAGCATCGAACTCGCTGTCATCAAAATCGATGAATATTTCCTCTATCGATCTTCATTCTCTTCATACCTCAATCATCATACAACAATGAAAGATTCGAATAATTATTGATTCTCTAAACTAAAGAGAAGCGAGAATTACGAGTCATGAAAGATAGATATAATCAGTACTCTGAAAGTCAAAGATCTCTGATGAGTCATCTTAAGAAAGCTGAAGAAATTGATAATTTCGAATTCTGAATTCAAGACAGCAGTCAAAAAGAAGTACGTCAGTACTATTCTTAATTGAAAAGACAAGAACGACAGAGTCTGCGATGTGATTATCTTCAGCATTGAACAGAGACTCAGAATACATATAGTCAAAATAGAAGACGTCATCAAGATGTGATCTATTTTGAAGACTCAATATGAGCAGTCGAACTTGATCACTCTATATCTGACGATCAAAGAACTCACTCAATCGAAGCAATTGAATTTCAATTTCATACAGAACTATGCTGACTCGCTCAAGCGAGCTGTCATCAGATGTTTAGACATCGATAATGCAGTAGCATTCTGAATGCTTAGCAATTTCTTTCTTCTAGATCTCAACGAAAATCTAGAATCGTACATCTTCGACTTGATACAGAGCGTCAAGATCAACAAAATCAACTTATTCATAGAGAATATGATCATCACTCTAGTCGATCACGATAAGAGATCAAACAATGAGAAGGGTTTCAGTTTCAAGAGCATGATAGCTCAGTTTGATGACAAGAAGTCAAAATTCAAGAACTCTCGAAAGAGCTTGAATAAACAATGTTTTCATTGCGAGCAATCGAGTCACAGGCAAGAGAATTGCTGATATCTATATTCTAAGCTTCGTTCAGAAGAATGAAAGTCTAGTCAGGAAAAGAAGAATCTGATCATCGACTTCGAAGTCAGAATAGTCAGAACTATGAAGATCTTCTTCGTCTGTCGAGCAGGCAGTCGTATCAACGTCTGATGAATAGACATCGAAGCTGAGAATCATGTCTGCTACGACGAGAACTTGTTCAATAAACAGTCATATCGAAAGATCATCGATAACAGCATTGTTACTGCAAATAATGAAGCAGTAGTCATTGTCGAAAAAGATTTGATTATGATTGACATTTTGCTGAACGATCAATCAACCAAAATTCGACTGATCGATGTTTATCACTGTTCAGAACTACACTATAATTTGATGTCAGTCGATCAGATGAAAGTCAAAGAGTATACATGTAGTATAAAGAACGACAGATTTCGATTTATGAATTCAAAGAATGTCGTCGTTCTCACTGACTTGAGAAATGAAGAGAAAGTCTATTTCGTGAATATATCATTCATTCTTTCAAAATCAGTCATTCTGACAAGCAGTTCAGAATCAGTCAAGACGTCATGACGTCAATGACATAAACGATTAGCTCATCTGAATATGACAGACGTCAAACGTCTGATCAACATGAGCATTGACATTGATGTGAATTTGGCAAATAGTCTAGAAAACAAGAAATCTTCAGAAATGATATGTGAGACCTGTGTCATAGACAAGCAACATAGAACGTCAAGTCGAAAACCTCACATCAGAGTCATCAAAGTAGATGAGCTAGTACATACAAATCTCGTCGACGATGATAAGATATCTAAGATTGAGGAAGAATCTAAATATGTGACTACTATGATTGATGACTACAGCGAACATACGATCATCTATCTACTAGAACGAAAATTCAAACTAAAAGATGTACTTCGAGATTATCTGAAATTGATGAAGACTCGAAGCACTTCGATTCATCGACTGCGTTCAGATAATGAAGATGAGTATGCTGATCATCAAATCATTGAATTGCTCAAAGAGCATGAGGTCAAATGAGAGTCGACGACATCATATAACTCGAGTCAAAATAAGGTTGCAGAGCGATGTTTTCGCACTCTTTTTGAACGAACTCGCGCTATACTGACTAGCGTCAAATTGTCGATAAGACTATGAGAAAAGACAATAATGACTGTCATCTATTTGAAGAACAGAAGTTCTATCACTGCGTTGAACAATATAACTCTCTATGAGGCATGACATGACAAGAAGTCTGATCTTAGCTATCTACATACGTTTGAATGCATAGTCTATCATCATGTGAAGAAAGTTCATCAAAAGCTTGATGACAAGAGCTTAAAATGTCAGTTTTTGAGCTACGAGAAAGTCAATCAGTTTCGCTTGTGAAACGATAAGAAGGTATTAATATCTAGTCATATTCAATGAGACGAGATAGTCATCGAAGTCGAGAGGTATGATGAAGATCTTTTGATACTATTCTTCGATGATCAAATTGAAGATGAATCTTTCTCGTCAAAACCTTTCTCGATAATAAGCACTGAAAATGCGAAGATCGCGAAAATCCTCGACGATTACTCAGCAAGAACTTCATCTGCTACTTCAAAATGTACAATCGTATCTGAAACATCAGTCGCTTCGCAGAAAGCTAGAAGCAGATCATTAGAACTAGAATCAAGCGAGTCAGATAGCTCAAGCGATTTTGATGCTTTGAGCGAACGTCTCAAACGAGCTATCGCTGAACCTGTTGATTACAGAGCTCTCAACAATCTCTGAGTCAAAGATCATAATCGAGACTTTGTCAGTAAAGCAAATCGAGTTCAAATTGAATCGAATACTTCACAAACAGTGAAACATACTAGAGCTAGTTTCGATTGAGAACAATGAAAGCTTGCATTCAGAAGTGAGCTTGACGCTCACATCAAAAGTGACATCTTTACTCTGAGAACATCTTCGTCGAATCGATGAATACTGTTGACGCGCTGAGTAACTATCATTAAGCGAGGGCTCAAAGAAGAGATGATCAAATACAAAGCTAGATGAGTGTGTAAGAAATTTCGTCAGAAGCAGAAAATTGACTATGATGAGATCTTTGCTTCGATGATCAGAGTCACGATCATCAAAATGCTTCTAGCATTGACGATCAAATATGACTACGAAGTCAAACAAATGAACGTCATCATCGCTTTTCTAGAAGCATATCTAAAGAAAGAGATCTGAATGCAGCAATCTTCGAGATTTGAGCAAAAAGAATCAAATGAAACCTTTTTGATCTGTCGTCTAAACAAGACTCTATATGAACTAAAACAGACGTCTCGAGAATGATATGCAATTCTGAAAGTTTATCTCATCTTCATTGACTATCAAAGGGTAGAAATTGATTATTCAGTGTTCATTCATGATAATGACATCATTATCGCTATCTATGTAGACGATTTACTCATTCTAGAATCGAACATATTCAATATTGAAGCACTGAAGCTGCAATTTGCAGAGCGCTTTCAAATGAAAGATCTTGACTCAATCGAGTGATATCTAGAAATGCACATAACTTGTGATAGAGCTGAACGAACTCTTTGAATCAATCAAAGCATTTATATCAAGCAAGTCATCGAGCTTCTGAGCATGAGCGACTGCAGCCCAACTAAAACATCGATGCATCACAGATGTCAGCTCAAAAAGAACGTCTATTGAAAGTTCAAGAAGTGAGTCGAGTATCAAGCTATCTCTGAAGAAATAGAGAGCTATCAATCAATCATTGAAACACTGATGTGAGTAGCCTGTCAAACACGATCAGACATAGTCTATGCAGTGAGCAAATGCAGCAGATATTCGACGAATTCTACTCTCGATCATGATCTAGCTGTCAAACAAATCATTCGTTATCTAGTCGAAACTGCTCAGCTGAGACTTCGATATGAATCTTTCAAAGTGAAGAAAGTTGAGAAAGCTGAATTCTTTGAATATATCGATTCAGCTCATGCGAATTGCTTGAATTTCCGAAGATTCATCTTCGACTATATGTTTTTCCTATGAAATGAACTAATTAGCTGAAGCTTCAAACGTCAGCAATGCATTAGCACATCATCTACTAAAGCTAAATACGTCAACGAATGTAATGCAGTCAAGAAATTGATCTTTCTGATTCAAGCATTGAAAGAGATGAAATATGATGATTTGAATACAAATTCAACTATCATTTTAGCTGACAATCAAGCGACTATAAAAATGAGTAGCAATCTCGTCAATCACTCTCGAGTCAAGCACATTGATACGTCGTATCACTATGTTCGAAACAAGGTAGAAGAGAAAGCAATTAGGTTGAAATACATACTCATCGATCAAATGATGATCGATGATCTCATCAAGTCTCTGAAGTCAGGCAAATTTCTGAGATTCAGATCAATCATGAGACTAGCTTCAAGAAGTGAAGCTACCTTCGTCGAGCATGACGTCGACGAGTAAAAGAGCATGAATATACAGTCAGTAAAGAATCTGAATAGCTTCATATGAAGCTTCAATTTCTAAGAGAAAGTGTTGAAAACAGAAAACAGTACTGTTACTTCTGTGGTTAGAAATCTTCGCATTGATTTGACAAAGCAATCTTCGCATTAATTCGACGCTAGTGAATGAGTATTTATTCTTCGCTCACTTCTTTTCTTCATTCTTTATTCCGTATGTTCAATCTACTAGATAGTTTAATATATATCTACATGTCTATCTGCTCTCTTGTTCTCGTATATCAAGATGATCTGCTTTGCTTCGTCATTGATGATCTCTTGCCTGATCAAAAGAACGAGTCTCTCAAGTCTATAATGATAAACGATGAAGATGAATGAAAAATTGACAATATATTGAATTCTCGTTGATATTGAAGATGACTTCAGTATAAAGTCAAATGAAATGACTATAACAATGATCTCAATTGATACAACGCTGATGATGATGAATTTATGAACACTCAGAAGATAGTTGACGATTTTCATATTCAATATTCAAACAAATCGCGCTAAAAGCGCTTTCGACTATTTAATCAATCAGAATTTAATGAGTCTGAGTCTGTGAAATCATGATTGAGCAATCAATTGAATCGAGCAGAAATACATTCATGCAAACATGAATTGTCGAAGAAAGAGAGATAATGTCATGATTCTAGTCTTGTCAGACTCAGTCTTCTAGTCTTATCAGATTTATTCTTGCTTCATCATCTTAACTAGTTTTTATTGAGTCTAGCGTTGACTGAGAAACACACATATGTAGTCAGCTTCTTTTCTGTAGCTATCTTTCTTTCTTAACATTTATCTTCTAGTTAAATGACATCTTTATCTGACTCGCTCTAGACAGATCTCTAACAATATCTGAGTCAAACCTGAGTCAAATCTAGGTCAGATCTCGACTAGATCATTGACTAGTTCTAATCATTACGCAGAGTACTCGCTAGTGTGCACTGCGAATTGATTAAAGCTTCAGTCTTGTTCAGTCTTGATATGCTCGTAACATTATTTTTCTCTTTGAAAATTCATGTTTGCATGAATAGAATAAATGAAACGCAAATTTTTTTCACTGTTTTTCAATTTAGTATGACTTGTCTGAATAAAGCTTATGAAATTCAACTAGAACTTCTTTTAAGCTCTTGAATTCTTCTTTGTCAACATAGTATCATTCGTTGTTTCAATCTAGTTTCGTTCATTTGACTTTGTATTGTATTCGATCTCGATAACGTCTAGAGTTCAAAATGTCATCTATCTCTCAGTGCTCATCATCTTCAATAGTGAGAGATTTAGATGATTCTGAATGCTGTTCTGATAAAAGATTGTTGAGACAAGAACATAATAGCTTTGAACTGAACATTGAATGCAGCTGCTTCATGCTTATCGATAGATAAAAATGATAGAAGATCTCAACTTTGACAGTGATTTGATAAGATTCTAGCTGTTTGTCTTTCAAATTCTTACATGATTTAGTTGTCTTTATGTTTCTAGAGAATAATCAAACTCAGTTGTCTACTTCATAGATGACGTCTCGTTTATGTTTATTGATCTGAGCTTTGATGATCTGCTTCATCTTTTTCAATTGCTGATGATCAAAGATAAGAAGCTCTTTCATTTGAATAACAATATCATCTGCTTTTCTAGCTTCAAGACGCTCACGAATAGTTTCGTAGTTAGTCGTATCTGAATCGAAACTCATTCGTAAGTGAAAACTCTTATTGAAGTAGAATGAAGTCATTGAGATGATCAAGAAGATATTGAAATTCTCGCTGAATTCTATCATTAATAGTCATTTTGCTCAGTCGTTCTGCATATAATTGCAGTAAATTCTTAATTTGCGTTCAACATCTTGATTAGCTCATTTTGATTAATCATTGATCTCAAAATGATAAACTGTTAATAAACTAGCTGTGATTCTTAGTCACTTACAAAGACTTTGTCACATTATTGATATGAATTAAAAGTCTTTGTTTAAAACAATAGAACTAGATAGATCATGAAGTTGATAGACGTTTCATAGCATGATTCAAATCATTTCTTCGACTGAAATGTCATCATCTTCTCAATGACAGAGAACATAGTGATGTTTCTTGATGAAACAACATATGACTGTGTAAATAATGTTATAATCTTTTAATAGAAGTAGCTCAGTGATGAAGTTCATAGTTATATCTTTTCAGCGTTTCTGTAAAATTGATGAAGAATGAAGAAGTTCGTTGATGCTATCTTTAGATGTTTTGCTTTGTTGACAAGCATGACAGTTTTGAATGTAATGTTTAATCATTACTCAATGATCTGATTAATAGTAGAAATGTTGAACTAGATCAGTAGTTTTTTGATTATCAGAGTGAGAGATGAAAGACTGATCATGAATTTTCTTTAGCAATTTTGTATGCATATTCTCAGAAATTCACAGTAGATTTTTTCTGAACAAAACATCATCAACAATCTTGCAATGCTTCAATTCAATGCTATGTAGCTTGAGCTTGTTTTCACTTATAGCTTGTTTATACTTATTGCAAAGCTCATTCATTTTGTTGACATCTTTTACTTGCTGATAGAAATCAACTTCAGATTTGATAGCTAAAACATTTATTTTATTGAGTGTCAGAATAATCTGATAATAATCTTCAGTACGCTGAGTTGATTCAGAAACGTTGATTAAAGACATTCTGATTAAAGCATTGACTTTAGTGTTTATTTTACCTGATCAAAATATAATTTGAAAGTTGAACTTAAATAGAATGTTTAGATAATTGACTTGATGTCAAGTCAACTGTTTATTTTTCATGAAGATTTTCAAAGTCTGATGATTGATAAATATCTGAATGAGTAGTTCAATGCATTCAAGCTTAAGTCTTCAATGTTTGAAACATCAAATAATGACTAGTAATTTCTTGTCATAAATATGATAATTGCATTCAGCGAGAATCATGCTCTTACTGTAAAATGCTATTGAGTGAAGAATATTCTCATCATCGTATTGTGATAGTATTTCATCTTTGATGTAGTCAGATGCATCAATTTTCAGAATAGTCTGTCATTTTGAATCAAAATGTTGTAAGACTGAGATCAAGCTGACTTGTTTCTTTAGATCATCAAAAGCTTGAACACAGACTTCGTTTCAAACAAAAGACGTGTCTTTTCTAGTCAACTGAGTGAATGATTTGACTAGCTTCGAGAAGTTCTCAATGAAACGATGATAGAAGTTAATGAATCTCACAAAGCTCTGAACTTTCTTTAGATTGATCGACGTAGCTCAGTTGACTATGATTTTCACTTTGATAAAATTCATACGAAGATCTTGTTCTGAAACTATAACTTCTAGAAAGACAGTTTCTTCTACGTTGAATTTGCACTTTCAAATATCTACTTGTAAATCAGCTTCTCGTAGATGATTTAATATCATCTTGACATGTTGTTGATGTTTTTGTTGAGTTTTGCTGTAGATCAGAATGTCGTTTAGATAGACTTGACAAAAGTCATTTAGAAAGTCTCAAAGAACGTCATTCATATACTGCTGAAACGAGACAGAATCATTGATAAGTTTGAAAAATAGCATCTTTGATTTATATGCTTCTAACGCGATAATAAAGATAGTGTAGTTCTCACTATCAGAGTGCATTCGTAGTTTGTTAAACGTCGAAATGATATTCAATCAAGTCAGATGTTTGCAATCAACTATTTTGTCAATTACTTCATTTATGAACGATAGAAAATAGCAATTTCTTTTGATAATAGCATTGAGCTTTTGATAGTTAACGCAGAATCGTAGATCTTCATTTGCTTTCAAGATGAACAGAACGAATGAGAAATACGAAGCTTTGTTAGAAGTTATAAATTCTTTGAAAAGATTCTCATTCAGATATTTCTTTACTTTCTGAAGCTTGTAGAAAGACATTTGATATGCTTGACAATGAGATGACGTTGCGTCACTAGTAAGCTCTATCTTATGATCATACAAACGATGAGACAATAGCTTGTCTGCTTGAGCTTGATCAAAAACGTCTAGAAAATTCTGATATTTTGATGATAGCTTGACTTTAATATCTTCTAGATTCTGAGTCGTTTCATCAACTGAAAAGATGTTTATGACATCTAGTTTGCATTGAGTATTGTAAATAATTTTTCTATCAATGTCTTCAATGAACATAGCAAAAATCTTTGTCTAATTCTTCTTTTTTCGTTTTACTAATGCTTAAAAAGAGACGATGTTTATGTTTTGAATCAAGAATGACTCTTTCTGAATGAATGAAACTGAGTGCTTGAGCATCTTAGAGATCTTGCTGTGAGCTGCTGAAGAGATCGAAGTTGATTGCAATCAACTTGAGTACTTTGTATTTGACAAGATCGAAAAAATTGAAATAGAAGTATTTAATTGATCAGAGAATACGATAGTATCATGCCTCATGTTCAATAATATCTCATTTTTGTTCATTCAGAATTTGCTCAATATAGCTTCATGACGCTCAATATCAGCTATCAGCATTGACATAGTCATTTTCTTATGACTTTCAATCGTGAGATTGAGTACAATTTTATGAGTAATAGTTTTTCTAGCTAACTTTTCATCATAGTTTTGTATTAACTTCTCTTTTGCTAGTGATATAGATTGTATTTCAAGTTTCTGACATACTTTATTGACTAGCTTGTCATGTATCAGCGTGTAGACGATGAAATCACTATCTATCAAAAAATGAAGGCTGAAAGAATTGCTCTGAGAAATAAGAGAAGCATTGATCAGAAATGACTTCTCAAAATAGTTTTCTTTTGATAGAACTTCAATTTGATTGCACAAAGATATAATCTTTATTTCTTCAATGACTCTGAAAGAGATAGTTAGTTTTTTGAATCAGAATCAAACTTAGAGTTCAATGTAAATCAATTAAACTCATCATCTTTTAATGCATTGACTCTTGATTGATCAGAGCACTCTTTAGAAGTATGATCTGATTTGTGACAGATGAAACAGATTTCAGCTTGTAAATCAATGTCTTTGATGTTAGTTAAAATCACGTCGTGCAACTTTGAATAATCGATGAGTGTAGTGACTTCGATCTTTCTATAAAGATTCAATGAATCTCATTTCTCAGCAAAGATGACTTGCTTTCTGACTTTGATCAAGAATTTCTTTTCTTTGATGTCATTCATGACTCGATGCTCATTGTTCAAATGAATCAGATAACTACGAATTTCATTGAGAGATTCTGACTGAATCAGCTGACTACTTTAAGTTGCATAAAGACGATAAACTATCTTGTCTTGTAAATTAACGATCAATTGCTTTTCGTGATACTTTAAATAAAAGAACAGACGTTGAAATATCAAATAGAAGTCGCTGAATTTGCTCTTTTCTTGAATGAGATTAGCATATTCTCTTCGAAAGTTTGTCTCTTTGTCAGAATCATCATAAAGCTGAGCAAGTTCATCTAGTAGATCATTAATCATTGAATAAGAATTCAATGAATCTTGCTGATGTTTGACTAGAGTGACTTTGACTGCATCTTCGCTGATTCAAGAATGAATGTAGACTAGTATAGCTTTGTCATTGTTAAAATGATCGATGTTGATTTCTAGCTTATCACGAATCTTTTCTTGTCAATCATTTCAGATAGATTCTTTTTCATCAGTAAACAAAGATGAATTCGAAAGCTTTTGAAATCGCTTGAATAAATTGAACATGATGAAAGAAGTAGAAGTATCTTTTTTAGTCAATCGCAGTCGATGTTGTAGTTTCATCAGCTGATCTTGAAGCTTTTTAAGATTTAAATTCAATCATTCTTTTGCTTAATCAATTTTCTCGAAATGAGTCTTTTATATCTGTTCGCTGAGTATTTTATCAAATAGCTCACAAGCTTTTACATCTAGATCTTGTTGAGTTCGAAGATTATTTAAATCTTCTGAAAAAATTTCTGAGTCTTGTTTGACTCAGTGTTGTAGCTGCTCTACATTTTTGATATCTCAGAAGATAGAGACTTTCAGAGATTCATCAAGTGTCTGAGAATGAGACATGAATTGATGATGTTTTTGTACAAAGTCAGTTCTAAGAAATTTCGATAGATGAGAAGATAACTTGAAGTAAATGACTGAATCGAGACTTTGATTACTTTTGAAGAAATCGAATTGAATATTCACAGATGATTGAATCATAATGAAGATTTTGATGATTAAGCGAATGATGATGCTTAATAGTAGATAGTGAGATTGTTTGTTAAAGTGTTTAGTCTTCAAAGAAGAGTGTTGCTGATTTGAGAGAGTTTTTTGTGATTCTCAAGCAATCAACGAAGATTCTTTATCATTAATTCTATTAATCGATTTGAACTGATGCTACTGACTGAGCGATAGATTCTCTAGCAATCACACGATCATATGTTTTTGTTGATTCTATTGATTTCTTGATGTTGTTCTGTCTTTCGATGTCGTTGATCATCAGATACACAAATTTCTTTATACTCATTTCGTTGTCAGTTGAGTGAATTTGAATGAGTATATAAATCAGTATCATGTGATTAATGAAATTTTAAAGTAATGTTGAGATCATGTCTAGAAACTAATCAGAGTGCATACGTGACTAGAATGTTTGATTTATAAAGATAGTTATAACTCAGACTTTAAGAATACAGAAGAAAGAAGATACAAAAGACAAGAAAAACACGCTCTATATAGTAGTTACTCAAATTAACGTTAGTTTCAAAGAAGACGTGTTGAAACATAAGAAAGATGTTGGTTTGAAAGATGTTTGCAACATAAAGAAATGTGTTTATCATAGAAATCTGTTGACTACTTGTAACATAAAGAAGTGTGTTTGTCTAGAAGACAATAGAAGCTGATTAGAAGATGCTAGAAAGAAAAAAGATGCTGAGTCATATCTGAGTCAAATCTGAGTCAGATCTAGATCAGATCTCGACTAGATCATTAACTAGTTTTAATCATTACGCAGAGTACTCGCTAGCGTGCACTGCGAATTGATTAAAGCTTCAGTCTTGTTCAGTCTTGATACGCTCGTAACAGTTAGAAAATAACGTGCAACTCAATTTAAACATAAGTCATAAGAAAATACTCTTGAGTTCAGAAAGCATTTTCATCTTTCAATCTTTGAGACTAACATTACTTGTCTTTGATGTAGTATTATTGAATGAAGCTGTAAATATTGCAACTTGTAACTAAATTTTCAATCATTAATGCTGTGTAAAAGAGATTAATTGAATCGAATACAGAAAATGAATCATCGACTGATGATGTTCAAGTCAGCAAGAAGCAAACTCTTAGCAAGAGATCTCACTTTACATCACAAACTAAAGATCAATCACGTATCATATTGCAAAGCAATAAATATGAGCTTGTGATAGCACAACAGAATAATGTTGAGTTAACAATGATTAAGATCAGCTGAGAATGAAAGTTTGATGACTTATGAGATGCTTTAAACATGAAGAAGAATAAACGTTTGTGATATAAAGCAGACAAGACAGACAAGATTCTAAGCAATAAGAAGAAATATGAAAGCTTCGTGTGCAAGATGAGAAAGAAAAGCATCATGAATGTAACTTACAAAAAGAAAGAAATTAGAGAAGAATAGAACTCAAGCACAGTAGTCACTATAATCAAATGATTCAAACAAAGCGAATATTTTGCTTCATATTGCGAAAGCACTTCTGTCACATATGCTTACATGAGAAAACATGATATTGATAGTGATGCAAGCACACTGATTGAACACTTTGAACATCTTGCTCAAGAATGCGCAAGCGCTTATGTTGCAGATGCTGTCAAGAGAGAACATAGTGCTAGAAGTGATGTGAATGCATAATAAGAAAAGAGTGACAATATTGAGAAGAATGATCAAGACGTCTATGATGACATTTATTACTAAAGAACAAAAGATACATTGAACACTTTGAGCAGTCTGTGTGACATTAAAGCTATGTTTGCAATGTATGATAATTGCGCAGTTGACAGCTTAATCATTAATGATGATTCTAACAAAGAAAGATTATGCAGAGATAATAGTGAATTACAAGCTTCAATAATATTATTTGACATTGCGACTCTAATTGCTACAAATGTCAAGATCATATTTGTTGAATCAAATGATAAAGACGCATACTGCGCTCATAGAAGTTTTAAAAATGTTGACATTTTTATGAATATTGATGCTTTTATGAATATGTTTCAGCTAAAAGTGACGCAAATCTGAGACATGAGATTAAATGAATATTCGAAATATTGATCACTAAAAGCGCTAAAATCTGTCACTGTCACTCTTTACAAATTGCAAATGTACTAGATTTAATACTGCGTTTATAGCTGATCTTTGTTTTCTGTCTCTCATTTGATCAAAATTCAGCAACTTATCATTAATTTCAGCTGTGTAAGACAGTTGCACTGCTATTATTTTTTCTGCTACTTTGCTTAAACAGTTTAGCAGCGTAATAATTCTGTATATCTTTGACATTGAATAATTTGACTTACCTGATTTTTTTAGAATAATTCTCATGTCTTTGCGTCATATCTTCAAATGATAGTTGTTTTCAATCAAATCTGAGTACACTAAATTGAAGATTTTCAATATTGTTTTATACGCTCACTGTATGATTGCAAATGACATATCATCTGATTTGAATGCTTTTCTGAGTGCTGAAAAGTTAATCGCATGCTTGATTTTTTCTTCAATAACTCTTGATCACTGTATACTTTCATTCAATATTAATTCTTCATTAATTTGAATTTTCAAAGATGATGAGTACATTGCTTTCAGAAATGTCTTGCACTTTTCATTGAATTCAATCTTCAATTCTTTTTGCAAGTTTTGTATTAAAGATAACTTTTTGATTAAACGTGATTTAATGAACTTGTATGTTTGAAACACTTCTTTCTCTTCAACGTTGTTTAAAAAATTGATTCAGAATTGAATTTTAATCAACTTTATTGCATCATGATATGAATTTCATGTTTGTACTATCTCTGCTCATGCATCATCACTTCTGCATCTTTTTCAGATTCGCTTTTTTGACAACAGTGTCTTTCATCTTTTGATGAGTTCATTGTTTCATCAAAGTTTTGATTTTACACATATTCGCTGTTTAAATATGAATAATTTCACTGTATTCTTGATGCATTCAGTTAAATAAATGACTTTTGCTTTTAAACTCGTGATTCTTTGCATCTTGACAATCATTTTGTCTTTCATCTTTTGCAAATGCTCATCAAAGTCTTTTCAGTTGACTTTTTGCAGATTGTATGACGCGTTCAATGAATTTTTGATCAACTTCACTTTTTTGAAAACTATTGTAAATAAAATTACTTCATGATTGAATTCTGTGTTTATATTCTCATCTATATGTCAATTCTTGATGTGATTGCACATATTCTTTGATGCAAATGCTAAATTAAGTATCGAGCTTGACTGACTTAAATAGCTGTAATATGTATCTATATCAGAAGTGTTAATCAGATTGCACTTATGAAAATTTACTCACTTTATTAACGCTTTCGTTTTAATAAAGTTTGAAATTTTTGCGTTTCATCAACTATGATGTGTATTAAAGTCTTCAATGATAATAACTTTTTGCTCAAAATTTAGCATAACTTTTGCTAATTCTCACTTAATCATGTATAATTACTCATTATTTGCATTTTGTGACTTTTCGTTGTAAATATTGAACAATAAAATTTCTCTTTGAATTTTATTGTTCGCTATTGATATTGCTTGCATATTTTCGCTATTGACTATGTCTGATCTTGATGTGCATGTAAATTTCTTTACGTTTTTCGCAACAAATATCAGTACTTTGACATGAGTATTCTGAACATTTGATTTGATGCAAATAAACAATGAATGTGAAATTGTTATATTCTCATCTTTCATTTATGATTCTTGTAGTATAATAATATCTGTCTTGTTTTTCGCAAATTTCATGCATGCATGCATAATTTGCGTTGATCTTGCGCAATTGTGCTGTAGAATTCAAATATTCAATGTGTTTGCAAAGCTTTTATCATTTGCGTTGTTTTATGACATTTCGACTGCACTACTCATTACAATTTCGTAACTAGATGATCTTTTTGTAAGTTAATAAACTGAGCTGTCTGATATGTTTTACACATTACGCTGTTTGCGAAGTGTGCATTTTGATAGTTGCAGCATCTAGAAATCATGTGATTGCATGATTGCTTGTTTTTGCACGTAGATAATTGACATTTATGATTTCAGATCTGATGATTTCGCTTGCAGTACAAGCATCTTGATGATTTGTTGCACTTATTCTGCAAATGTTTGAATGTTTAACATCTCTGACATTAATTGCTTGATCAATAATTTCACTATTCAACTGTTTGATATGTTGATCTTGTTGCTAAAACTCATTTTTTCAGATGTTTTTGTGCTTCAACTTCAATTTTAAATGTCAATATCATCAAAGTATGATTCTTTATTACTTTATTTTCATCTTTTGATAATCATATTGAGTTGATTATCAGCTTCAATTCAGAGTTGTACTTCTCTAGCTCAATTCTTAGATATTTCATTTTGATCTTCATGTTGAAAATATCAATTTTCAGACTGTGTATCACTATCTTGTATCATTTTTCATTCTTCTTGATACTTTTGACTTCAAATATATGCTCTCATATATCTCTTTGCTTCAATAAAGCTTTCGCGATGTATTTCTTTGAAATCAATAAAACAATATTGTTATCTCTTTGTGTTTTAGTCACTGTAGCAACTTTTATGTCAGACTTTGTCTTCTTCAGTGCATTGTTCACTGCATTGCGCATTTTTATCGCTTGTAAGATTCAGTTCTCATTTTTCAAAGTGACTATCAATCTTTTTTTGCAATATGATATTTCTTGTGACTTTGATGAGAGTTTTTTAATAATCAGATTTCATTCATCTGCATTTGCATTCACATTTGCATTTGTGTTTGCATTTGCATTTGCGCTTGTGACTTGAGCTGCTTTTTGCGCATATGTGAGCTTCTGCGTTGATTTTTGCGAATTTTGTATGATCTGCAACGTTTGCGAAATCTGCGTCTTCTGCAAGATTTGCGAATTCTCTGTCATTTGCTTTGCATTAATTCTCTTTTTAATGTTTTCAGCATTTTGTTGAATTAATTGTAGAATGATCTTCAGTTTGTTGTTTATTTAACTTTGAAGTCAATCAATTTGCTTCTGAATTGAGTTTTCTATGCTTTCATTGCATGCTCTTTGAATGTAGATTAAGCTATGACTTATAGTCTCTTTCTATTCTGATATTGCTTGTCTTAGCTGATTGACTGCAAATTCAATTCTTTCACGCAGTCTCTTTATCTGCATCTCTTTAGAGATGACATCGTAGCACTTGCTAGTACTAACTTCGATGCTAGCTTCTTTTTGCGAACTTTTCATTACTTTTCGCTTTTTCATTTCTTTGAACTTCACAATCGCTCATGTTTGCTCTTTTTGCTGCGAATTTGCATTTTGCAAATTGATTGTATTCTTGTCATTCTGCGCATTTGCATGTGAATTTAGCATTAATGCATTGAGTGAACTAAACATGTATTACGTTTTTCTATTTGCTGATGTGAGCGACTTTTGTTGACTGCAAAATAAATCAACAATGTTGTTCTGCAGTTGTTTGCTTGTTGATGAATGTTGAGATCGTGTCTAGAATCTAATCACACTGCAGCGAGATAGTGCATAGCTGAGTAAAATGTTTGATCAATAGAGATAGCTTTAACTAGAAAACTAAGAATACAGAAAGAAGACAGTTTCGAGCTGTATCTATAGTAGAGCGAACAAAGAAACGAAGTAGTCGATTTGCTAGAGCTTGAATAGATGAAATGTTTCAGCATATTTTGATTTGAAACATCATTGTTTCTTGTTCACATATCGAAATTTCTAAAGTCTATTGACTAGACTCTATTCAACGTCAACACGCTTCGTAACATTACTTTCTTCTCTTTAAAAGTCATGTTTCTATGACTTGTAATGTAGTTCATAGCATTAACGTAGAGTCTTGATGTCTGTCTTTCTATTAATCTTTCTATTGATTCAAACCAACTTGTCAAATGTCTATTGTAGCAGACTCACTATGTGAGATAGAATGATCATTGAAGCAGGCTCACTAGTTGCATGTGAACGTAAGATAGATCGATTCACTGATAGATTGAGTGATGAGAGTAGATAAATCATCGCATTGACGAAGAGTGTCATTGAAGCAAACTCACTAGTCGACTTGCTCATTGAAGAGATCAACTTTTGACTTGTCATTGTAGCAGACTCACTATTTGCATGTGAATGTAGAATCAGATTCACTGATAGATAAGACAATAAGAATAGATAGATCATTGCATTGACAGCATCTTTGTAGCAGACTCACTAAATTGATCTGAATTCAAATTGAGTTGAATTGAATTTGATGACACAGATTATTTTGACTTGACTGATTCACAAGCTTTTTAAGAAGAAAGATTTGTGATTCTCTAGCAATCAATAATCATATGTTTTCGTTGATTCTATTGATCGAGTGAATCAATGCTACTAAATGAGCGATAGATTCTCTAGCAATTCAACGATTATATATTCTCATTGATTCTATTGATTTTCTGATGTTGTTCTGTCTTTCGATGTCATTGATCATCAGGTAAACAAATTTCTTTATACTTGTTTCGTTGTTCATTGAGTAGCTTGAATAAGTAATGAAATTGATATCATGTGATAAACGAATTCTTAGTTTAATGTTGAGATCATGTCTAAAATCTAATCACACTGCAGCGAGATAGTGCATAGCTGAGTAGAATGTTTGATCAATAGAGATAGCTTTAACTAGAAAACTAAGAATACAGAAAGAAGACAGTTTCGAGCTGTATTTATAGTAGAGCGAACAAAGAAACGAAGTAGTCAATTTGCTAAAGCTTGAATAGATGAAATGTTTCAGCATATTTCGATTTGAAACATCGTTGTTTCTTGTTCACATATCAAAATTTCTAGAGTCTATTGACTAGATTCTATTCAACGTCGACATGCTTTGTAACAATGAACTCATGCTAAGTTCATTTCACAAATTTATTTCAATCTTTAACGTTAATCTTTTGATTTCTATCGTTGATATTTTGAGTTCTGACGCTGAGCTATTACTTCTGCTGAGTTTCGCGATACTATTCGCGAAACGAGACGAAGAAGAGTGTATAAAGCGACTCTTTATATTTCTTTTCATAGCGAGTTTTTTTGAGTTTCAGACTTTGAACTTCTAGAAAATTCACTTGACACTTCTTAAATATTTCTTTAATCTTTTATTCAGAGCGTTTCATGTAAACAGTAACTTTAGTGTAAAAATTTCTCAATTTCTATTTTGAAATCTGCAATAGATCATTTTCTATTATCAACTTATGTCAGATGAAAATGATATAAATTTAGTCTGCAAGAATCTAGATTACTCTTTTTGATAGAAAATGCTTGATGCAATTACTTTATATTTCATGTATCAAAGTAGTCGTGTTATTTCACTCAGAATAGTAATGACTGATCTTGACTTATTGTCTTATGCATTAAGAAAAGATAAAACAGATAGTGATTTGATAAGAAATGTTGTACTTCTCTGAAACAACGTTGTTCTCTGTGCAATCTTCAAGCACAAAGAACTTTGATTTCAATTTTTGCGTCAGTACACAGTCTTCTGTGCTGTTCTGAAGTTGATTTGATGACTTGTTCTTTTCATGTGAGTTTGCTCTTCAATTTATCAATCAAATTACTGTCTGAATTGATGATTCTTTCTTCTGCGTTGATGAACTCTCGTTTCGTCGTCGATTTTGATCTGCGTAAGCGCAAAAAATTTCAATTTTCGATTTTTGACTTGCGATGCAGTCATCTGTGAAGCTATTGAGTTGAATGAGAACTTGTTTTGATCATATAATTGTGCTCTATAACTTGTTGATCGATTTGATATATCATATGCTTCGATAAACCGCTGTCATCAATGTCTTTCGTAGAATTTTTTTTTTGTCTTACTGTAAATAAGAATATCATTCAAGTATGTTTGACAAAATTTATGCAGACAGTTAAACAATACATCATTAATATAGTGCTGAAAGAAAGCAGATTCATTAATTAATTCAAAGAGCATTACTTTATACTTGTAAATGTCAAAGAAAGTAATAAATATAGTTAAATCTTCGCTTTCTGAACTCATATGCAGTTTATTGAACGTGATGATAATGTTAAGTTAAGTCAGATACTTACTGTCTTGAATTTGAGCTAGTACTTCGTCTATCAAAAGTATTGAATAATGATCTCTTTTAATCAGAGCATTCAGTTTTCAATAGTTCATGCAAAAGCAAAAACTATCATCTTTCTTTTCAACAAACAATATTGATGAAGCAAAAGAAGCTTTGCTGAAAGTGATGAACTTCTTCTTCAAATTCTCTTTTAAATATTCTTTGATTTTCTGCAACTTGTAGCTCAACATAAGATACAATTAACTTCTAGAAAGTTAACTTTCTTCTTTTAATTCAATCTTATGATCATATGATCAATGCAAAAACAACTGCGTTATCTTTTCTTTATCAAAAACATTCAGAAAGTCATGATAAATTATTGAAAGCTTCTTCTTCAGTTCATTTAATGACATGACAGAGATCATTTCATTCAGTTTCGTGAAATCTTCAATCGAGTTAAGTGCTTTGTTGATTTCACTAATGATCAAAAAGAAGATCTTGATCTTCTTATTCTTGACTAAAGTTTGATATACAACAACTTTGATCATGATAATATTGATAAGTTTCTTTGTTTCAGTTGACTGAAATGAGCAAAGTTGATTGAAGTCAATTTGAGTGCTTTGCTTTGCTATAAGAACAGATTCAATAAATCAAGCAGATTCAATGAATCTATTCACTGATTTCTGATTCATAAATCTCTTCAAGATGATCATTGATGTAACAATTAAGTTCAAGTTCTTTCATTTCATTTTACAAATCTCATTTGATTCAGATCTGTGAAATGCTGATTGACTGCTTGCTTTTGAAACAACAGATTTTGATGTTTGAATCTTCAATGATGATATTAATTGATCATTTGCAGAGTTTATCAACATTTGATTTCTTTTCAATCAAAGATTTTCAAAGATTATCTTGTACTGATCTAAATGAGTTATCAATAAAGCATCATTTCATTCTTATGTTCTTATATCATGATTAATGTATACAAAGTGTATGTAATCAACTTTCAATCAGAAATTTCATCATACAATCTGTTAGAAACCAGCATAAAGCGAGTCATATGAATGTAATGTAATGAGTATATAAATGCTAAGAAAGAAAAGTATCTAGAAGAGAAGAGTTGACTATCTATATGACTCAGAAGAACATAAGCTAACTTTGAATAGAATTGATCTTGAAACAACTCTATAGTCTAGTGATGAGCGATCGATGATAGTCATCAACATAGTTATCAACATAGTTATCAACATAGATGCGTAGCTAGAATCATAACATTATTTCTCTCTTTAACAATTCATGTTTGCATGAATGTATTTTCTTAGTCTTGTGTAGAATCGAAATGTCTATTGTAGCAGACTCACTATGCAAGATAGAATGATGTCATTGTAGCAGACTCACTAGTTGCACATGAATGTATGATCAGATTCACTGATGAGTAGAATGATGAGAAGATAGATCATTGCATTGAGAATAAATGTCATTGAAGCAGACTCACTAGTTGCATGTGAACTGATAGACGAATCGATTCACTGATAGATAGAGCGATGAGAAGATCATTGCATTGATGATGTCTTTGAAGCAGACTCACTAGTTGCATATGAACTGATAGACGAATCAATTCACTGATAGATAAAGCGATGAGAAGATCATTGCATTGACGATGTCATTGAAGCAGACTCACTGAGAATTTGCTTCTCAAGATAGAGACTTCACGCAGTTTTATGACTGATCTCGTTTGATTGTTCAACAAATTCAAAGAATCTCTTGCGAATCTGAATGAATGATTAATTCGCTGATCTTTGATCTAGTTGAATGATTTCAATCGTTTGTTTATACTCGCTGATCAGCGCATGAGTTCAAATCTTTTGTTTATTCTTGCTAAATCAGCTCACGAGAGAAGAAAGATGAGTGCTGCTGCATGAACGCAAGTCACTAGATCAAAGTTGATAGAGAATTGAAGAACTACTAGCAGAAGCACTTGAAGAAATTGATGCAGATTATTTCACTTCGTCTGTAATGAAGAAGCATTTATATAATGTTAAAGATCAGCATAAAGCGAGTCATATGAATGTAATGTAATGAGTATATAAATGCTAAGAAAGAAAAGTATCTAGAAGAAAAGAGTCGACTATTTATATGACTCAGAAGAACATAAGCTAACTCTGAATAAAGTTGATCTTGAAACAACTCTATAGTCTAGCAACAAGCGATCAACAATAGTCATCAACATAGTCATCAACATAGTCATCAACATAGCTATCAACATAGATGCATAGCTAGAATCATAACACAATCAAATCGACTTTGATTTTGACAGCAATATTAATTGAATATCAAAGCATTTACATAGCTTTGACATCAAAAATTCATCAATGAAAGTCATGTCAATGATTTTAATATTTATCAGAGTGAGAAATTTAAATATCTTTTCTAAACTATTCAAAATGATGTCAACAGTGAATAAATTGAAATTAAATAAATCATCAGACATGTTAATGAAGCAGAATATGAGTATATTGTTCTCAGTCACTACTTTGACGAAAGTAAGTCGTTTTTCAAATTCATTGCAATTTCATGCATCTGAGCTGATTTAAAACAGTTGTATACTTTATATTTTGACTTCTTGCATTTGAAGCAAAGTTCTTTTTTAAACAACTTCTTTCTAGTAAAATTAACAATTAATATTCTGAGTTTCTTTCATGCAGAAATTGAAGCTGAGATTGCAGTAGTGATCATCATTAAGATGCTAGCAATAAAATGAGTGACTTGAGTCGTTGATGTTTTGAAAGTTGATTGAGCATTCAATTTTGTCAATCAAACATCAACTTGCATGCAGATGTTAATGAATTCATTCAAATTCATAGTTTGTTCATTGATCATGACTCACTGAAGATCTGAGCTAATCTTATGCTAAAAATTATTTAGTAAAGTTTCATTATTGTATTTTAGTTTTGCACTAAGTTTCTGAAATTTCATTCAAAATTCATGAAAGAAAATCTTGTTTTGTTTGATACAGCTTCAAAAACTGTCATTGAGTTGTATGATATCAATTAAAGTCATCATACATTTTATTTATGATCAACAGTATCTTTTCTGCTTTAAAAAATGAGTTCATGATCATGTTTTTCATTCTGAATGCTATGTGTTTGATCATTGTTTCACTGACTCAACTTTTCACATATGCAATCTTCATTTCTTCAATAGAAAAATGATTCTTATTCATCTTCAGCTTATTTTGCATTCAAAACAATTAATTATTCACATTTTGTTTCAAATTTTTGAACAAAGATGAGTCAGATAACTTAATTAACTTTAAGAATCAATCTTTTGAAGTTGAAGTGCTTAGTTGACTTGATATCACTTTTAAATGATGTATAATCACATTCTTTTTCTTCATCTTTTTCTATAAATGCATTCAAACAATGTTCAACGTTGTCTGTGTAACTTTCAACTTAATGTTGATAACTTTCAATTCAATGTTAATCTTGTTGATATCATTCAACATTTAAATCATGTCATTGTGAATCTTGATTTTAATGTCATGCTGTTGACATATGTACTTAATAAACGCAACAAAATCATTTACTTCATGAGTGCTTATTCAAGCATTCAATTTAATGCTGATGCTGATCTTGATCATTTTATAATTGAAAAGCAATGCATTCATGTTCTTTTCTTTGATATTTGATGATGCATTCATGTCTTCTTCTTCTGATGCTGTTCAATTCTGTGATAGAAGTGATTTTCTTTCAGCATTTCAAAGTTCATAGTGAATCATGCTCATTGATTCTGATTTTAATTCTGTGCTTTTAATCATTGTGTGAGTAAAGAATTGCTGATTGAAATTCAACTGAAATTTCTGATTTCAGTTCTAGAACATCATGTTTGTGTTCTTCTGTTCTTTTATTTTGACAATAAGCTCAGTAAAGAGTTAATTTAAAGCAACATGTTCATATTCTTCTGTTCTGTTCTAGAAATTTCTTGATTTCTAATGAGTTTTCTGAACTCAATTTTCAAGTTTTGATTCTGATTCAAGTTTGAGTGATGTAGCTTGTTTTTATATCATTTACACGTCAATAGCAAGATTAATGAGCTTTGAACTAATGTTATGAATCTGCATAAAGCGAATCATATGAGTGTATTTTAACTAAAAGTTCAAAGCTGAAGAAGAAAGAAGATGCAACACATCATGAGTTTTACTTATGAAGACACGCTAGATCGCTAGCGTGTCAACATTAGCTTTATACTAGTTTATAATAGTCTGACATGATTTATGTTAGATTAACTTGAAGTGCATGATCATAACACTGTCAAGACATCGTTTAAACTACGTCATATCTTCAACTTAATATGTCATGAGTTATATTATGCTTAACTTAATAATGCTTGACAAACTCTTTATAGTTGATTGATTCTTTCAAGTTATTGAGAGCTTCTTAATAATTAACTCTATCATAATATATACTCATTCTGTGTTTGCTTAAAATATCACATTGTCATATCACTTTTATAAATTTCATCTATTCATTTAATAAACTTAATCATCACAAAAGTGTATTCGCAATTTGTAAAGAGTAACAGAGACAGATTTTAATGCTTTTAATGATTAATATCTTGAATATTCATTTAATTTCATGTCTCAGATTTGCGTCACTTTTAGCTGAAACATATTCATAAAAGCATTAATATTCTCAACATTTTTAGCATTTTTAGCATTCTTATGAGCGCAGTATGCGTCTTTATCATTTAATTCAATAAACATGATTATTTTAACATTTGTAACATTGATACGTAGTTGCAACGTTGAATAATTAATGATTGATTTGACTATTTAAATAATAGCTATTTAATATATGCGTCGAAAAAGTCAATGAGAAAGTCAATGAGAAAGTTAATGAGAAAGTTAATGAAGAAGTTAATGAGTAAACTAAAGAGATAGAAAGTCATGTAGAATGATTGATAAAATCATGTTTGAAGCTTAATAGAAAACAAATTTGATTCTTGATTGCAAAGCAATTTGAAGCTTGATGAAAAGTCATGTAAAAAGTCATGAAGAAAGTCATGTAGAAAGTCATGTAGTAAAAAGATCAGTAGATGACTCAATCAAAAGATCAGTAGAAAGCTTACTAGTAAAAAGATCAATAGAAAGATTGATTAAAAGATCAGTAGAAAGCTTACTAAATGACTTGATTGAAAGATCAGTAGAAAGATCAGCGAGAATGCTTGATAGAGAAACATGAAGAGTGCTTGATAGAGAGTCATGAAGAGTGCTTGATAGAAAGTTATGTAGAAAGTCATGTAAAAAGCATTGTTTGATTCATGTTATGCATTCAATCAATGTGTATTTTGAAGCATGTAGAATGTTTGATAAAGTGTTTAATAAAAAGCTCAGTTTATAACTCAATAAATAACTCAGTAGAAAGATTAATAGAAAGATTAATAGAAAGATTAATAGAAAGATTAATAGAAAAGTTGATAGAAAGATTGATAGAAAAATCAATAGAAAGATTGATAGAAAGATTGATTGAAAGATCAGTAGAAAGCTCACTAGATGACTTGATTGAAAGATCAGTAAAAAGCTCACTAAATAACTTGATCAAAAAATCAGTAGAAAGTTCACTAGTAAAAAGATCAATAGAAAGATCAATCAAAAAATCAGTAGAAAGATTAATGAAAAGCTCAGTAGAAAGCATTGTTTAAAGCACTGTTTAATGTGTTTTGTGCATTTGATTAATGCATTTGATAAAGTGTTTGATAAAGCATTTGATAAAGAGTTCAATAGAAAGTAAAGTGATGAGTAAATGAGTGAGTAAATAAATGAGTAAAGTGAAGAGTAAATGAGCGAGTAGAATGAAGAGTAAATGAGTGAGTAGAATGAAGAGTAGATGAGTGAGTAGAATGATGAGTAGATGAGTAAATGAGTGAGTAAAGTGACAAGTAAATGAGTGAGTAAATGAGCGAGTAGAATGAAGAGTAAATGAGTAAGTAGATAGATGAGTAAATGAGTGAGTAAATGAGTGAGTAAATGAGCAAGTAAATAAATGAGTAGTAAACTGAATGTGATAAAAGAAATGAAAGCAATGAAAGTGATGAAAGCAATGAAAGTGACGAAAGTGCAATTCAGTTCAATGATATATGAATAAACATAGATTCAGTTCAACAACATGTGAAATGATCGCAAATTTTATTCATAAAATCTGATCACATTCAGATTAGTTCAGCTAAAATCTCAATTTTATCTCACTTTAAACAATAAATGTTTCTTTAGCTAAACTCAATAATTCAGTTTACTTCTTAAACTGTAAATGTGTTAGAAATCAGCATAGAGCGAGTCATATGAATGTAAGATAACGAGTATATAAATGCTAAGAAAGAAAAGTATCTAGAAGAAAAGAATCGACTATCTATATGACTCAGAAGAACATAAGCTAATTCTGAATAGAATTGACTTTGAAACAACTCGATAGTCTAGTGACGAGCGATCAACGATAGTCAGAAACATAGTCATCAACATAGTCATCAACATAGCTATCAACATAGATGTGTAGCTAGAATCATAACAGTATCTCTCTTCTTCAATGATTCATGTTCACATGAATGTATTTTCTTAGCCTTGTGTAGAATCGAAATGTCTATTGTAGCAGACTAACTATGTAAGAAGAAATCGACTTGCTCAGCGAAGAGATCAACTATTGACTGATGTCATTGAAGCAGACTCACTAGAAGAGAATCGACTAGCTCATTGAAGAGATTGATTGTGATCATGTCATTGAAGCAGACTCACTGCTGATTCAGATCTACTACATAGTAGAACTTGTTTCGTTCGTTGATTGACTCAATCAAGAAATCAATCATTGTTCATCATTGTAGCAGACTCACTGTTGAGATTTCAATATAGAAACAAGCTCATGAATTTGCTTGTTATCAAAGATGATCGTTTTATTGAAGCAGACTCACTAGTCGACTTGCTCATTGAAGAGATCGACTTTGAGCTCATCATTGTAGCAGACTCACTAGTTGCACATGAATGTTTGATCAGATTCACTGATGAGTAGAGCGATGAGAGCGAGTAGATCATCGCATTGAGAATGTCATTGTAGCAGACTCACTAGTTGCATGCAAACGAGTCGACAGATCGATTCACTGATAGGTAGAGCGATGTGAGTAGATGAGTCATTGCATTGACGAAAGATGTCATTGTAGCAGACTCACTATTTGCACATGATCGAGTTGATGAATCAATTCACTGATAGATAGAGCGATGAAGATGAATAGATCATTGCTTTGACGATGTCATTGAAGCAGACTCACTGAGAGATTTGCTCATCAAGATAGAGACTTCATGCAGTTCTAGACTGATCTCTTTGATTGCTCTTTGAAATAGAGACTTCACGCAGTCATAGACTGATTTCGTTTGATTATTCAACAAATTTGAAGAATTTCTTGTGAATCTGAATGAACGATTAATTCGCTGATCTTTGATCTAGTTGAATGATTTCAATCGTTTGTTTATACTCGCTGATCAGCGCATGAGTGAAGAAAGATGAGTGCTGCTGCACGAACGCAAGTCGCTAGATCAAAGTCAATAGAGAGTTGAAAAACTACTAGCAAAAGCACTCGAAGAAATCGATGCAGATTATTTCACTTCGTCTGTAACGAAGAAGCATTTATATAATGTTAGAAATCAGCATAGAGCGAGTCATATGAGTGTAAGATAACGAGTATATAAATGCTAAGAAAGAAAAGTATCTAGAAGAGAAGAATCGACTATCTATATGACTCAGAAGAACATAAGCTAACTCTGAATAGAATTGACTTCGAAACAACTCAATAGTCTAGTGATGAGTGATTGATGATAGTCAGAAACATAGTCATCAACATAGTCATCAACATAGCTATCAACATAGATGCGTAGCTAGAATCGTAACAAAATGTGATGAGTAGAATGATGAGTAAAATGATGAGTAAAATGATGAGTAGAATGATGAGTAGAATGATAAGTAGAATGATAAGTAGAATGATAAGTAGAATGATCAGTAAAGTGATCAGTAAAATGATCAGTAAAATGATCAGTAAAGTGATCAGTAAAATGATGAGTAAAATGATTAGTAGAATGATCAGTAGAATGATCAGTAAAATGATCAGTAAAATGATCAGTAAAATGATCAATAAAATGATCAGTAGAATAATCAGTAAAATGATCAGTAAATAGCTCAGTAGAATGATCAGTAAATAACTCAGTAGAAAGATCAGTAGAAAGATTGATAAAGAAATCAGTAGAAAGCTTGATCAAAAGATCAATAGAAAGCTTAATTAATAGCTCAGTAAATAGCTCAGTAAATGTCTTAATCAAAAGCTCACTAGTAGAAAAATCAAATAGAAAGATCGATAAAAAAATCAGTAGAAAGCTCAATTGAAAGATCAATAAAAAGCATTGTTTGAAGCATTGTTTAACATGTTTTATGCGCTTGATCAATGCATTTTATAAAGTGTTTGATAGAAAGATTAAAGTGAGTAAATGAGTGAGTAAATGAGCATGTAAAGTGATGAGCATGTAGAATGATGAGTGAGTAAATGAGCATGTAGAATGATGAGCATGTAAAGTGATAAGTGAGTAAATGAGTAAGTAAATGAGCGAGTAAATGAGCGAGTAGAATGATGAGCATGTAGAATGATGAGCATGTAGAATGATGAGCATGTAGAATGATGAGCATGTAGAATGATGAGCGAGTAAATGATGAGCATGTAGAATGATGAGCATGTAGAATGATGAGCGAGTAAATGAGCAAGTAGATGAGCAAGTAAAGTGATGAGCATGTAGAGTGATGAGCGAGTAGATAAGCAAGTAAATGAGCAAGTAAATGAGCGAGTAGATGAGCGAGTAGAATGATGAGCATGTAGAATGATGAGCGAGTAAATGAGCGAGTAAATGAGCGAGTAAAGTGATGAGCATGTAGAGTGATGAGTGAGTAGATGAGCGAGTAGATGAGTGAGTAGAATGATGAGCATGTAGAATGATGAGCGAGTAAATGAGCGAGTAGATGAGTGAGTAAATGAGCGAGTAGATGAGTAAGTAGAATGATGAGCATGTAGAATGATGAGCGAGTAAATGAGCGAGTAGATGAGTGAGTAAATGAGCGAGTAGATGAGTGAGTAGAATGATGAGCATGTAGATAAATATTTTAGCTGAATTAACTGAGTTAATTGAATTTAGTTCAGCGCATATGAACAAATGCAGATTATATCAACAAAAGCGAGATTCAGTGCAGTGACATATGAATAAATACAGATTTTATTGACAAAAGCAGAACTCAATTCAGCAAAATCAGCTAAAATCTCGATTTTAATCATTTTATTCAGCTTTAAGCAACAAATGTCACTTTAGCTAAACTTTAAAATTTAGTTCACTTTACAAACTGTTGATGCTATGAGTCGATCTAATTCTAATCGATGTCACAAAAGTGTATGAATTTATTATTATGATTTGAACTATATGATGTACTATGATAATTAATCATTTGATGCTTACGACGTGTTTTAAATTTCTTCGTCTAAAGGCGAGAGAATTGAATAACATCATTACAAAATCTTTATCATAACTCAATCGTAGATTCATTGTAAAAAGAATTCTGCATGAGTCGCTAAGGTACTGAGGCAACGAGTTAGCATTGTATTAAGTATTCTTAGTGTAATATTAGCGTGGGCCAGATTATACAACGTCACCCTTCGTCCTGTAATCTTTATATGAGCAGTCAAGAAAGTCGGGTATAATGAGCGCATGAATCATAGCTGTCAGGGACAACTCGTTGCACAGCGCACTAAGGAAGAATTGCATGCCTCTCTCGAAATCACCTTAGCATACGTTGCTGAAATTCCTGCAAAATCTGCTAATTCAGTCTTACAGTACGCTGGCTCTCTTGCATCACTGGTGGACTAACTGATCTGTATCTAGAGCTGTTGAACGTGCCATCCGGGACCGCGATGCTGTAAATTTGCGACATCTTCGCCGATTTGTAAAGTCTGAACACGTACCAGCTTCTCTTACTCCAGTGACCAAGATTTCGACTTGCGAGAGCTATGAGACTACTGTAGAGTCCCGCAGCAGTGTTGGTGTGCCGGGAGATCTAGTTACCTCCCAACAATCCACCTTGCATCTTCTCATTTGCGCAGTCTCCATATTACCGTTTGAAAGAGTCCTCGAGTCGCTTTCCTCGCTCGATGTGTTCAAAACTAGCGGCACTCAACCTAAAGTCCGCACAATACCGGTTCCCTTACTTCCTCCGACGTCTGAAGAGCAAGCACAGCAATGGAGCAAGGATTACTGGCCTACTGTCTACAAGAAAAACAATCCGTTCGGTCCACATCCGAGCATCATTTCTAGGACAGAAGAAGAGATACGAAGCAGCGTGGGGGTATGGATGGAACTTGCGCGAATTGCGGGCAGCGAGGTGTCAGTGGCACGGAAAGGGGAACCGGTTGGCGCAGTTATAGTGCATCGAAACGCCTCCGCTGGTGCCAGCCCGATCGTGGTTGCTGGTGATGCGCGATGGAAGGGTGCTGGTCAGCCTGCTCTGGGTGGAGGGGGCAACGTTATGGGCCACGCGGTAATGAGAGCTATTGGTTTGGTGGCTCGGAAAAGACGAGGTTTAAATGTTACCGAGCCTCATGACGCAAATGAGCCGGACTGCTCAGACGTCTTTGCAGACAACCCGCGGGCAGAGCTGGAAAATACTATATACTCAGATGACAATCTGGCACCCGGTGGGTATCTTTGCCTCGATCTTGAGCTGTATGTCACTCATGAGCCATGTGTCATGTGTTCGATGGCCGTTCTGCACTCAAGATTTGGAAAGGTAATATTTGGGAAGCGCTTGCCACGTACTGGAGGTATGTCTGCAGTCGTGGACTCCGTTGATGGCAATAGCAAGAGTGAGAGACCAGGACTGGCCTATGGCCTCTTTTGGCGCCCTGAGCTAAATTGGAAGCTTTTGGCATGGCAATGGGTCGATGATGAATTTCCACCTAAACAGCTGAGCGACATGAATACACACGCGTAAGATAGACTTTAGATTCATTTTCACGACGTTCTTTCGGCCACTTGTCGCCTCTCTGTTTCTACGGGCTATTTATAGCGCCGACAGTACAGCGAGACGTTTTTTTGATTTCTTAACAGTGACAAGCCTACTCTTCATTCCCAAGCTGGGGCCTACTCAAACCATGCGACAACAGTAATTCTATTGAGTCCATTGACTGTGCAGCGCCTAAGAGACACGCGCTACCTGTTCAGTCAGTGGCGGTAGTCTCTGCGATCGCACCCGTATTCTCACTTCTGCTAGATTCAAGAGGCTTTGAGCGAAGCGGTGGACGCAGTTAACGTGTCACAGAGAGCTGCTATGTTGTCCGCTAGAACAAGAGACGTCATCGAAACTTAAATTACTACATTAGGGAGTACTTGCGGATGTCCAGTTCTCGCTGTTTAACTGTTTTACTTAAAGGGACGTGTGCTCGTGACTGACTCAGGGGCTGTGCTGTTGGCTTCAGGGGCTTACAGTAGTCCGCTTTCAAGGCACTGTTTGTCTGGTGGTGCCAAGCGAAGTCACCTTCGCTCAATCGTGCGAAAGAGGCTGACCATGGATGACTTGAGTGCAAGGCAGAGGTGGTGGGCACGATGTAAAGTGTCGCTGCGTTCCTGATCTATATCACTACAATACTGTTGAACTATTAACGACCTGTCGCAATCATAATTTTTCTTGAAGATCTAGGGACGCTTAGAGCTACAAAGACAAGAGTACTACCGAGCAGCTGCTGAGGGCTCCTTAATAAGCATAGATCAGCCTTTGGCCTCGACATCTTCGTTACCAGCACTTATTTCGTCTCGGAGAAACGTCCGTGGGTTTCAAGATATCACGAAGAAAAAATCATCTCTGCATTTTGATCACTTTGTTTGTCTCGTTAATGGCGGTATCTTTGGCCTTGTTCTGCATCTCACTCGTTCTTATAGGCAATGGTTGACTGTGGTTCCTATCTCTAATTCATGTACTGAGGTCATCTTTATGGCACAGTTTATTACGCTTACGTCCGAGATGGCATATCTCTCATAGCAATCACTTATACCGAAACCGGTAACCCAGCGGACTAGATAAATGGAATGTCTATAGATTAAACTTTGACGCCAAAAGCACCGGACTGAGTGCCATGATAACAGCATATTCGTACGCTCGGTCAGCCACCAATGCAAATTTCGGGTTGTTTTTTCTTATATTGACAAGAACTCATGAGCTCAAGTCTGAGATCATAAATAATTCAATCGGCTAGGCGAGGCTCCCTGGACGCTCCCGGCTTCAAGGCATCGTCCGATTATCCGTACCTTGAGTCAGGCTAGATGACCTGACGCAAACAAATCCTAACTACACGCCCATATGCCCAAACGTGAATAAAGCGGGGTGGCTCATGTATCGGCCGGATGGTGATGATACCGTCCAGGAGCTGTTCTGGGGTGCTAGCACAGATTCGTGGCATCAAGTGGCCAGATTCGACGGTCTGAAATTTGGTAGTGACTTTGTGCCAATGGGGACGCCTTTATGCCCACAATCAAGACCATTGCCGATTGCTTGGTGGTTGTATGGGATCGGAACTGATTTGCAGCGTCAGGAATGGCATTGCGAGAACTGCTGTGTAAGCACCACTGGAAGAGAGGGAATGCGACAGATTTTCCGTCCCTACGAGTATACGATAATCCCACCCTCTCTCTAGCTGGCCAGACCAAAAGAATTATCCCGCTTCCTCTACTCCCAGTCCATCAACGGCACTATTTTTTCTATGATAGACAACCGCAACGCCAGCCACCCCTCCGATTCGAGCTTAAACATGACTCCCATCCTGGATCCGGAAATGACAGGACCTGCGATGCCGGGATCGAAGATTGCAGTTGCCCGAGGCCCAGCAGGTACTCGGCTGGATATGCTCGTGTATAAGACAGTTGGGACTGACGTTACTACGATGTATCTGAAACTTTGGGACCGGCGGCCACTGACTATTCCAGTTGGTACGCTGTGACCAGCAAGGCGTTCTTTAAAAGGGGTTTTGCAGCTATAGGGTCTCGTCGTGAGAGGTATCTTTAGGTATATGGCTGACGAAGGTTATGTCGAGCGTACCGACTGTATATCTGTTCGAGTTGTTTGGGTACGGCTGAATCTAGGATCGTGGTGGTTGAGGTCGAATTATGAGCATAATTCCATTTCCCCAAACATCCAGCGAGGCTATTTAGTAGGAACCTTAGTAGAACCTACATATGTAGTTTAGGCTCGTCACAAGAGATGCGTAACTGATTCGATTTTCTCACACAGTAAATTCATATTGAGCTCTTTAAGGATTGACGGTCATGTTTTGACAGCGATTGTGAAAAGACTCATGGTGCCGATTGGTGTCTCTTGTACGAACGGCCTAATAATTCTGTACAATATTGGCCAGAATATTAACGAGAAACCAAAGCGTCCCGTAGATCCCCACTTAAGGTGCTGCAGTTGACATTAAAGTTTCGATGACAGCCACAAGTTAGATTTCTCTAAACCTGGAGGACCGTCGTAAATCTGCTGCTCCACGGCGCGGGTGTTTACCTACAGTGTGCACAATCTCAGCGACTAATCATGGCTGGAGCCAATTACTGCACTTACGTGGTTTATGCCTAGTTCCTGAACGTTGTGAGCTCCCAAAAGGCGCATGGCCGTTTTGAGCTCTTCTTCAAGGACTGTAATTAAAGCATCAGCAAATCAATCCTCTAAACAGGCCCCCTACGGCGTACTTTCAAAGGTCCTCTCAACACCAGCAACTCCTCCAGCACCAAGCCCGAACAGGGCGGCTCGACCAATGCCAACCCCTCTTGCCCCTAGACACAGGGCCTTGACTACATCTGTGCCTCTTTTGATGCCTCCATCTACGAGCACGTCGACTTTCTGGAAGACCTCAGGGCAGTACTTGCGGAGTTCCAGAAGGGTATGAACTGCTGGGGGCGCAGTATCTAATTCTCTCCCACCATGGTTTGATAGGATAATCCCTTTGACTTGAGGAGCGTACAAAGATGCCAGATAAGCGTCTTCGTGTGTCTGTATGCCTTTCAGGACGATTGGCAACGGCGTCTGCTTAGCTAGCCAAGCTAATGTCTCCTTCCAGGTCAGGTTGGGTGAAGTTCCCATAAACAACTGTTTTCCGATACCACTATCGGTGGGTTTACTGGCAGAGCTTGCCTGCAACGCCGACGTTACAGGTAGACTGGAGGCGACATTTTGAGACCTTTCGTCTTCCTCTCTTTTCCCAGGTACGGGCGCATCGAGCGTTAGGACTATAAATTTGACTCTATCAGAGAGCTTATTGATTCGAGCGAGCATATCTTCGCTTTTCTTGCGCTCCACCTGGACGTAGAGCTGCCAGCCAAACACTTGACCATGCTTCGCGTCTGCAACGATTAGCTCCGGCGTCATGGAGGCGTTGTTGGAGATCATTTGCATCGCTCCGAAGCGGGCGCAGGCTTTCGCTATGCCGGCTTCACCATCGGGGTTTGCCAATCGGGCCATCGCAGCCGGTGAGACGTAGATGGGAAGTCCTACTTTACAGCCTAGTAGGGTGGTGGAAATATCGCATTTCTCACAATCAATGAAAATGCGCGGCCTGAGCAAGATGGCCCGATACGCTTCTGTGTTTAACCGCTTAGAGTGCAAGTCATCACTACCCGAATAGTAGTACGCCCATGCTTTCCGACTGAGCTGCTGTGTGGCGAATTTCTCAATTTCATCTAGGTTAAGAAGACTGTTAATTGGTGCAGGTCTTTCCTCCAGGCGTTCTTCCTCTTGAGAGGCTTCTTCTTTAGGTAGGCTATCTGGGTTGATTGTGCCCAGCTTATCTTCCACTCTGAGGTTCTCTTCTAGTGTCCCTGGTGGATGTACGGGGCCATACTCTTCAGTAGCATTTTTACCGGCCAGCCGTAGGATCTATACTTCGCCAAAGCCATGTCAGACTGAGGTTGGAACATTACTTTGAACCCATGTTTGATTGCGTACTGTTTTGCTACCACCTGGATGTTTTGGTAGGAAATTTGTGACCTAAGCTCTGTCTCAGCTAGCTCTGGAAACGCACTGCAGGAAATCTAACATCATACACATTGCCGTATAATATAACCCAACAACTCTCGGGACTGTTATGTGTTGCCACTATTCGAAAAGTGGTATAAGTAAAACGTTATAGTATTTCTTACCGGAATGTCGCTTCTAATATTGGGCATCGAGGACATATACTGGAAAAGTTCGAGAGGAGGAAGGAAATATCAACTGTGTGACTTTCTGAGTATGTTTCTCTTCTAACTTACCCTCCGCTGCATTGTACACCTTCGTCATACTCGTTTTTGAAGGAAAATAACAGTCTTCAAAGCTTTGGAACCTGCTGATAGGAAAGTATGCCCTCCGATTTTATATTTGCAAAGGGTATCTCGAAGGAGCCCTCATGCAGAGCCCATTCCCTCTATTTTTTGCCCCTCGGTCGGTCTTCGGGGGATTTGCCCCCGCTCGCGGCTCACGTGACTGAGGTCACTGAACATAAAGATAGCCGCCTTCTTTGCTACAAGACTCTTCTCTATGTTCATCAGTTCAGCCCAGCACAGGATGTTCGAGGTAACGAGCTTATTCAAATGCTCTACATATAATGTGCTCATACTCAATAGTCCCATGCCGGAGATCGGTATCGCTTGCGCCTCCACCGAGCACGATCGGTCGTCCTCACCAACGATGAGCTTGTGGAGGTTCGCGCCGCGCAGCGAACTTTCGAGGGCGCCTATATTCGGACCGCACTCGGCCAATTCTCCTTTGCTTTGGTAATACTCAAGATTTTCACTTCAGAGTTTTACAGCATCGGCGCGCTTTTCGCCATTTATGGTGCGGGAATCCTCCTTACCAGCCTGCTTCGGAGGCAGCAAGGGAACCAACAGTTCTTTTCAGAGATAGGTGAAGATGGGTTGAATCAAAAGAAGTTTCGGACAAGTGGTAACGTCGTTGTGGTCCTAACGGCGTTATCGGTCGCGGCATATGGATGTTTGTTGGGCTTGACGCTCAAGCTAGGCGATTGATACTGGGTGATGATCCGTACGCAAGGGGTTCCTTTTGAATTACAAGTACCAGCATACGTTACATATTACGTTTCGCTGACCGTCGGTGATTGACTGCCATGCAAACAACAGCCCGGCGAAACAAGCGTCGTCCAGTCTGAATCTTTAAATTAAAACGAAGAGCCGCCTGTAAATGCAATAATACCAGACCGCGACGGAAGCAGACCGCTTGACGTGTACATCGGTAAGGCAGTGGTAGGATGCTGTTTTTAGGAGCGCTGCAGCTATTGGTTAGGTTGGATCAGCCATGGCCCACCTGCAAATCAGACAGTTTTTGATGACTGTTTGACTATTCCACGAGGGCTACTATTTTAATAATAATACATCAAATACTCTTCGCTGGCAACAGGCATATATCTCTATTGGAAGGGTAGGTATAATCCTAAAGGGTTTGGGCCCTAATCTGGAACACTACACGATTGTACTAGCGCCATTAGGAATCGAACCTAAGTATTCCGTACGGAGTACGTGACTAAGGTACGTACCAGCTGCCGCCCTTGCGTCATAAGGGTATAAGGCTGAGCAACTTGCAAGGATCTTCCGGCGTTGACTTTTCCGAATACCGCGTTTGCTCAACCCAACTCCCTTACCTCAAGTGCTTACCTTATCATTAATCCACCTAATCCACATCTCCGGCGCTTTATTACGATAGTATCAGGAGCTGCCCGCATCTCGAAATTGATCCTCCTCATTCCTTCCTTGATTGCACTAATCTTCACGGGTAGCTGGGAAGCTCCCGTCAAGGAGATCTGTCTTTTCTCACCAGTCTGCCCGCCGCCAGCGTTTGCCCTCCAGCATCCAGCAAGAGAGCTATGCCCCTCTTGGGGCATGAACACCCAGATGTACCTCTCCCGACCCACCCGGAAACAAGACAAGAGAAACCACCACTCTCGAATAGGATAGCTCCTACCCGTAGACAGAGTCAACATTCCATGGTCGCCAAAACCGCCATAATGAGCCACTTCACTCTCCCCGATGGTGCAATCATCCCAGACGAGCGTGGGACAGTCTGGCCAGACAAGTCACCATCCGCGAAGACTTCAGAAGCCAATCTCTCAGCGCCCCAGCCAGTGCATAAGCAGAGCACAGGTATTGGTGCTTGCTTGACAGATACACCTGCGACGACGGCACCAAACAGTCCTAAATTTAGCCCTAGAATGTAAGCATCTTTCCTTCAAGTCACGGTCTCGTGCTAGCTCTGACCATTTGAAGTCCCCCGCTTCGAAGGGACTCCGGCGCTTCAACCCCTTCCGGCCGTAGCCGACCTACGACCCTCGATATCCCAGGCCTAACCAGGTCAAAAGAGTCCCCTGATGGAAGAATATCTCAGCGTGATGTTGGGTCGAAGCTGGTAATAGTAATGGTGGGTCTGCCGGCCAGGGGAAAAAGCTATGTTACGAAAAAGATCGCGAGGTATTTGAACTGGCTCCAACATGATACGAGGATCTTCAATGTGGGCGAGCGAAGACGAGTCGTTGCTGGCGGCTCAAATCGAAGCGCCCCGCTTATACAAACGCAAAACGGATGGTCTATGGATGCTACTCCTGGATCAAGCTTGAGTACCGCGTCATTGAACGGCATTTTGAACCAAAAAGACTTTCTAGGACCACCTGCGTTACCTACCAAGATTCTCGTCAATGGCGAACCTCCACCCATTTCTACGGTAGACCAGAGTCTTCCTCAACCTGCACTCGGTGTTTCCAGTTCGTATAGCCATCATAAGCAACCTTACGCGAGTGAAACCTCTAGCATGTTATCCGTCGAGAGCGACGGCTCAGATGAGAAAGCTTATGGTTCCTTACCTGAAGCTCTCCCAAATACTTCCGAAACCATGGAACAATCAGCGGATTTCTTTGACCCAAACAACGCAAGAGCTGCGCAGATCCGCGAGCAAGTTGCAATTGAAACCTTGGATGAACTCCTAGACTACATCCTTGACCAGGGTGGGTCGGTGGGCATCTTTGACGCTACAAACAGTACTCTTGAGAGGCGAAAAATAATTATGAAGAGAGTTCGAGAAAGGGCTGGACCAGAGCTTGGTGTCCTCTTTCTCGAGTCTCTTTGTATTGATGAGAATGTACGTTTGTACAAAGGATACTCGAGAAATCCTGACTAATTTTACGGCTAGCTTCTGGAGTCGAACATGCGCCTAAAACTCTCTGGCCCTGACTATCGTGATCAGGATCCAGTAACAGCTTTGGCAGATTTCAAGAAACGTGTGAGTCTGTATGAGCAGAAGTATGTTCCACTTGGTGATTACGAGGAACGGAATAATATGCCTTATATCCAGGTACCAAAACCCGCTTACGTTCAATATAGCGAAAATGTTCGTTAATCAATATCTAGATGATTGATGTTGGACGAAAGGTCGTTTCCCACCAGATTCGAGGTTTCTTATCCGCCCAGACGGTTTACTATTTGCTGAACTTCAATCTCTCGCCAAGGCAAATCTGGATTACTAGACATGGCGAGTCGCTTGATAACGTAAATGGCAAAATTGGAGGCGATTCAGATCTAAGCGAAAACGGCCGCCGGTACGCGAAAGCATTAACGAGGTTCATGAGACATGAGCGCCAGGCTTGGGACATTCGCCAGCAGGATAAGGCTAAGTCGACTCATTTCCCTCCGTTACCTGGCGATACGACACCGCCGAATCCCGAGTATTCGTACCACGGTGGCCAAAGTAGAGATGATTCACCCAAGAGCTTCTGCGTGTGGACTTCGATGCTTAAAAGAAGCGTTCAGACGGCTCAGTACTTTGATGAGGAAGACTTTGACATAAAGCAGATGAAGATGCTGGATGAGCTTAACGCTGGTACAATGGAAGGTCTTACCTACGAGGAGATTAGGACGAAATATAACGCCGAGTATGAGATGCGCAAACAAGATAAGCTTCATTACCGCTATCCAGGAGCCGGTGGGGAAGGTTATCTCGACATCATCAACCGTCTACGAGCTGTTATTGTCGAGGTGGAAAGAATGACTGACCATGTCCTCCTTGTTGGACATCGTTCTGTCGCCCGCGTGCTTCTAGCTTACTTTAAAGGCTTGAAGCGGGAGGATGTCGCTGACCTTGACGGTAATGTTTCTTGGAGCGTGTTATGCAGAATCAGCGCTAATTCACACTTGCTTTGATGTAGTACCATTGGGTATGTTGTACATGCTCGAACCCGTAAGTGTGCCTCCCTGTAACCCAATTCCCACATCTAACCTTTTCCTTAGAAACCGTACGGAGTGGACTTCAAGGCTTACCGTTATAATCCGGAGACTGACTGGTTTGACTTCGTCCCGAATTATCAACTCCGTCGGGCTGCTTCCCAGTCGTCAAATTAGGCTTGGCCGTTATTTCACGTCGTTATAAGGTGTTGAGGCGTTGCAAGGCGTTACATATACCCCCCTGTTTACGTATATTTGAGGGTCGTTGGGGATTGGCTTCGGAGCGAGCTCTGGTGTTGGTGTTTGGATAGCTTTCTCAAATGGCGGCTGGCTTTCATGTATCCTAGGCGCTCCGCTACTCGCAAATTCTTCCTTCACTCGAGTACACTGAAGGCAAAGTATGAGACCGAGCTATCAACGATAACGTAGTGACGAACAAGATCGAGAGGCGTCTGTTTTTGTGACGGTTTTTGAGGTTTGCCGATACCCCCCTAGCACCCGTCCCATCCCCTCTTCAAGCCACTTTAGGGTCAACAACACAACAATGGGTGGACTTCTGCAGGGACCCGTCAATAATCATTGATTGTCCCATCGGACACCCGTGTTTCATGAAGTTCTACCAAGCTTTGTCACAGTATCTCTGACAGAAGTATTCGCAAACGGCGCCGATCTTTCTAGGTCATTCTTTCTCCGATGCTTTCTGTACAGCTGAATCACCAGGAACAGTCGGTCTTGGACCAGACAGTATTGTCTGAACTGTGAATCGTTTTATGCTGTTGTGGAGTGGTAGGCTTATCGATCACTTTAACTACCTAGATAGAGCTCATCTTAGCCCGAAGAAGATCTTCTCACGGAGCGCCCACGAGATTATGGATGACACTGCTTCTGTGAAATCGGCGTCGCCTGCTGGAACCACAGCCTCTGCTGGCACAAAGAGGAAAAGAGCTGCTGAGCCCAAGTTCTATGCCGTTCGAGTTGGGAACCATCCTGGGATCTACCATACCTGGGCCGATTGCTTGGAGCAAGTCAAAGGCTTCAAAAAAGCGACCTGTACGCTGTAGCGAATCTGGTACAATTCATGATGGCTAACAAACAATTTTAGTCAAGTCCTTCTCGACCTTGACTGACGCTGAGCGGTTCCTGGCTGGAGAAAATCCGTCTCAGAATGGTGGCTCGAGTTCATCACCGACATCCAAATTCTACGCTGTCAAAAATGGGAGAGTTCCTGGAATATATACCGACTGGCCTTCCGCTCAAGATCAGATTACTGGATGGACTAAACCAAAGCACAAATGCTTCTCTACTCGTGTGGAAGCACAACGCTTTCTTGACAGCGATGACCAAAAGGCATTCGAGTCTTCCGCTACAATCGAGGCAGACCCTGTGACCTCAGCACTTTATTATGCATCTGAGCCTCCCTATCCAACCATACCGAAGCCACCCGCATCGAAGAAGGCGAAGAAAGGCGTGAATGGCACCTCTAAGGTGGTTAGACCGGTGGAGGCTGAGTACAATGAGACAGAATATGAACCAGGCACCGGACCCCTTCCACCAGGTGCTGAGGACGGGTTTGACCCTAACATTGTCTTGGATGCCGAAACTGGCCAGATCTTCTATAAGACACAAGAGCAACGGCTAGCTACCAAACCGCAAGGAGCTGGAGATGCACAGACTGGCATAATACGTATACATACCGACGGAAGCTCTCTTGGTAATGGACATGCAGGAGCTTTCGCAGGTGTGGGCGTTTATTTTGGCCCTGGTGATTTAAGGTAATACATGAGCGCAACCTAGAAAGCCGAAACCAAAAACTAACTCTCAATATGTAGAAATGTTTCGGAGACCTTGCCTGGACCGCGACAAACCAACCAACGGGCGGAGCTTACTGCGATACTGAGAGCGCTTGAGATAGTGCCCAGACATCGGGATATTAGCATCATCACCGATAGTCGGTATGCCATTGACTGCGTCACGTCGTGGTACGTCAATTGGCGCAAGAATGGGTGGAGGACTTCGGCAGGGAAGGCGGTCGAAAATAAAGATCTTGTGGAGAATATTCTTGCAAAAATCGAGGAACGTAATTCATTGATGGTTCAGACGCTTTTCGAATGGATCAAAGGGCACTCTAATCAGCTGGGGAATGTTGAAGCTGATAAGCTTGCTGTGGAGGGCGCTCGAAAGGGAGCAACTTCCTGACAAACTTAGGTCAGTTGAAACGTAGGCATTTCTACGCGTAGCAATTTAATTTTCATGTGACTATCAACCAGCTTTCTAAAAGTTTCTTTCTTCTTCTTATCCTCTCACCCTCAGTCTGGTTACTTTTCTCTTGCCAGTTCAATCTTACTCCATGCGTTGAGAGTTGAGCTTTGGATTCCCCATATCATCTTCGTCCAAAGCACTATCCAACGTGCGCTGAATATTCTATCTACCAGTGGCGTAGCCGCTCCTTCACATATCTTGAAAGGGCGTTCAAATACCGCGCTATTTGAGTGGCCCCAGGATGTTCAAAGGAGGATGACAATGGGCCGCTTACATTACTAATTACTATCATTGAGCGCAAATTCAATGCTCTCGTCCATTATGACGGAAGGTTTGTGCAGGATGTTGAAAAGGATTAGAAACTAAGAGAGAGTTCAAGTGGGCACAAGATGGAAAATCCACCAATACCCTTAACGTTATCAGCAAATTGCTCTCATCAGTTTATAATCTCGCCATACGCTAATATGTTGCTTTACCCTAATGATACCACACGAGCTTCGCATGTGTTAGATAACGATTGTCATGCGGTTGGCAGAAATATCCTCATATCTCTTGATAGAAGAGAAATCTTTGGGATCTCCAGATGTCCCACCTTCAGCCGTTACCGTCTCTGATAGACGTTCAGTCTCTGATTTGGTAGAGGGCAAATTGCCGCCTTTCTTATTACGTAGCTTGTATAACCATCGACTATCGGCCTGTGGTCTATCTCTACAAGGTCCACGGAGTTGCTGTGAGCTGCTTCTTCTCTCTAAGACCCCGATACATGACTGGTTCAATGCGAAGGACTCCTTCCTTTCAGGGAGATCAACTCACAAGCTGTTCTGGGTTGGCTTGGCTGTTGAATCTTAAACACCAGTGGCCGTGACCGGTGACAGGACAATCTAGGAGAACTGGAACGTCCAGTTTCGTCAGGACCTGGCTTGAATATGGAAAAACTAGATAAAGGTTGCTCAGTCGTCATTGATATGAGATATCATTATCGAAATCACACCCGTTTTTGCGCGAACTTAGAGTACTACGTCAACCGTACCACACATACCCACAATACTTTACCCTTACCACCCTATCGTAGTATCTACACCGTACAGGGCATTACTCCGTATTGTAAGGTACGCACAACCCATCGTCAAATCAATCTTATCTCTTCTCAACACGGCTTTATGTTTCGTCAACCTCTAGACAGTTTGGCGGACTTCAGTATCTTTCCACTGCCTCACTATTTGCAAGCACATATGATTCAATAACATCAGGATTACGGCCTACTTTCGGTGGCCATCATTGAGTACGAGTGACAAGCGATACGACCTATCCGAAATCAGGAATTGAATTATATAGTTAGAACTACTCTTGATACCACGTAGGGTTGCCAAAAAATGCCTACTCTCGCTATAACCAACTTCAATATTGTTTGCGCCACCCTCGGAGGCTTCATCACCCTCTTCGGCCTTGTTTCTTATCTCTGTAAAGAGCGCTTCTATCTTTCCGAAGCTTGTACGTTTCTGATTGCCTTGTGAGAAATCTACTTGGCCTTCCGCTCCACAGCTAACCTGGACAGTGATATCTCTATTGGCTGGTATAACCTTCTCCCCGCATGCTGCCAATTTTCTCAGGCCCCTAGACTATGCTGGTGGCTCGCAAGAGAGTCTTGACTCAATCACTCTCTATTTTACACGTCTCGTTTTGGGCGTGCAGTTGGTCCTCGCGGGGGTGCAGCTACCCAGTAAGTACCTGCAGCGGGAATGGAAAAGTCTAGCGCTGCTGCTTGGACCGGGTATGGTCGGCATGTGGGTGTGTAGCAGCTTGCTTGTCTGGGCTTTGGTCCCAAATCTCAGCTTCCTGCACTCACTGGCGGTCGGTGCTTGTGTGACGCCTACAGACCCAGTGTTATCCAACTCGATTTTCAAAGGTAAATTTGCGGATAAGAACGTTCCGAAAGACCTGCAAAAAATCATCATCGCCGAATCCGGTGCCAATGATGGCTTAGGATACCCATTTCTATTCCTCCCGCTATATCTGCTGAAGTACGTCGAGAGCCATGGTGCAGGTCAACCTGGTGGCGCCAGACTGGCTATGGGGTACTGGTTCGGGGAAATATGGGGCTATACTATCCTTCTCAGTGTGATATATGGGGCGGTTGTGGGTTGGATTGCTAAGGAGTTGCTTCACTGGGCTGAGGAAAGAAAGTTTGTTGATCGCGAGAGCTTTCTGGTTTTTGCTATCACACTGGCGGTAAGGATCACTTAAGTGCTAGAGGGGAATTTACTAACTCTGTTCACTTCAGCTTTTTATTACCGGCACATGTGGGATGATAGGCAGCGACGATGTACTAGCATGTTTCATCGCCGGGAACGCATTTACCGTCGAGTATAGTCTACATTCATCACTTATACAAATTAAACAACGCTGACCCTCTTCATAGTGACTGGTTCCGTCTAGAGACTCTCGACGACTCCTTACAGCCGACGATTGACATGCTACTGAACCTGTCAATATTCGTATACTTTGGCTGTGTCTGCCCATGGGCCATGTTCCGTGATAACAACGTCATTCCTATCTACCGACTCATTTTTCTTGGGATTTTGATCCTTCTACTTCGCCGAATACCTGTCGTCTACGCCATGCACTGGCATATTAGCCAAATTGAAGAAAAGCAGCAGGCTCTCTTTGTGGGCTTTTTTGGCCCCATTGGCGTAAGTGCGGTGTTTTACCTCTATGTTAGCCTTGAATTCCTCAGGCAAGTCACTGTGGATGGGGTGACACGTGGAGACGCTGCGAGGTTGTCCGAAATTATGACGGTAGTGATCTGGTTTTTGGCTATTTGTAGTATTGTTGGTACCCTATGGAAGATTCACCTCCTCCGTATATTCTTAGCTGACTAATCCGCGGTTTAGGTCGTACATGGTCTGAGCGTCCCTATCGGCAAATTAGGCTACCATCTACCTCGAACGCTCTCTACCGCAATCAGCTCAAACTCGAGAGGTGAGCCAGCTTCGTTCCAAGCCGGAGATCTGCAAACGGAGCCCCAAATTCTCCGTCAAAGAACCATCAAGCGTAATGACCAACGTAATACCCAGCGAAGTAGAGATGGACCTCCACGTACTGTCTTTGGGATTAGCGGCGCGGTTATCCACACTGGGTTATCTGGCCCTGTGGTGAGCGCTGGCAGCTCAACATATAACAGTCCGACTATAATGCTCAGTTCGGGGGATGACCTGGAGAGTAACATAATAAACCGGAGTAAAGATTCTCCCGTCAGTAAGGATACTCCGAGCATTTAATATTCACCCTTCATGAAGAATTAAACCAGAGAAAGTATTGAAGAATTGGGTGCCGGTTTTGGACAAACAATTCAAGGTAGACTTGGCTATGGAGTTAGTTGGTGACGATAACTCGCTGGAGACGTCTTGGAACCTTATAATCTTGATACACATCTGCAATCACTTGAACCGGCTCGCAAGGCTCAAGGCTGAGGTCCCTGGCGTTTCTTACACCAAACTGAAAATCTGTCGAACAGCAAAATTCATCGCTAGGATGGCCTAAAATCTTTTGGTTAAGCATCATAATTGGAGTCAAAATGGCGCTCACTTTTGTATTTGCATGCATCTATGCAAGTTACCTCAACGTACGATAGTAGTCTGCCATCAAACATGTACGGTTTAGCTCCAGACCGATTCACCTTTGCCATTCGTTTGCTTCCCACTCTCTACATCTATGACCCTCCATTAAAAGGGATATCATAATTCAACGCTGGGGTGGGAGGCAGCATAAACCATACCATCAAACACTTCAGCACTTCAGGCGCTCAGATAGCGGTCGAATATTTGCTGCAACATATTTACTTTGGAACAACGATCCTATATAAGCATGAACGTAGGTTTTGAATTCCAACGACATTGACTCTCACACATCATCAAGTTCCACTTTCCATTGATCGCCCGCTTGCCTGCTTTCGCGAACCGTATCCCGACATCCGGCCCCATAAGAGAGGTCGCTTGCTTCCATCATCGCCGTTACTCGATCGCTTCCCCTGAAGGACTTCACTCACATCGGTCGCCATTTTTATCCAGCTCCGTTCTAATGCTCTACATCCCCTGAACACATCCCAGCAAAGCAATCGTTCTACATTGTCCCATTTCCGATGTTTTTTTTTGCCTACTTGATTCCTTTCCATACCATCGCAATTGCCTCACCTAGATTTTTTTATTTTTTTATTTCTTCATTAAGTGCATGCAGCCTATGGCTATGGCACTATCTAGGCGCTGTGTGTATGCTAAATTACATGTAATCTAGCCAAAATCGCTGCAGTATATCTTTCCATTGATCAATCACACCGATAGTTTGCGCATACGAGCGCGTGAGCTGTCTATATAACCAAGTGATCATATAGACAACCCAAGATTGTGAAAGCTGACCACTTCAACGTGAACTTTCGACTTGTCTGTATGATCATCAAGCTAAGCGAGCTAAGCGAGCTTTGATCTATGTAGATGAAAGCTGATCACTTCGACGTGAGCTTTCAAGTTCACTGTATGATCACTCAGCTGAACGAACTAAATGAGTTTTGATCTATGTATTTGCGATGCATGTAAATCGATCAGAAAATCGAAATCGATCGATTTACTGCGTTGCACAGATGTGTATGTGTGCAAAAGCTGAGTCGTGCCTTTGCAATGACTGTGTGAATGTCGTATATTAGTTGCAGCGCGTGCGCAAAGACGTTGCTGTTGTTCTGTGTATATGAGCAAAGACTGTGTCGTGTCTTTGCAATGTATGTGATTGCGATGCGTGCAAATTGATCTGATAAAGCGAAAAATCGATCAATTTACTGCATCATGCAGATGTGTAAATGCACAAAAGCTGAGTTGTGTCTTTGCAATATGTGTGTGTGTGATGTATATGAATTGCAGCATGTGCGCAAAGATGTTGCTGTCGTTCTATATATATGAGCAAAGACTGTGTCGTGTCTTTGCAATGTATGTGATTGCGATGCATGCAAATCGATCTGATAAAGCGAAAAATCGATCGATTTACTGCATCACGCAGACGTGTAGATGTGCAAAAGCTGAATCGTGCCTTCGCAGTGTATGTGTGAGTGACGTATATGAGTTGCAGCGCGTGCGCAAAGACGTTGCTGTCGTTCTATGTATATGAGCAAAGACTGTGTCGTGTCTTTGCAGTGTATGTGATTGCGATGCATGTACATCGATCTGATAAAGCGAAAAATCGATCGATTTACTGTCTCACGCGAACGTGTAGATGTGCAAAGGCTGAATCGTGTCTTCGCAGTATATGTGTGTTTGTCGTATATGAGCTCAACGTGTGAATAAAGCGCTGTTACTGCTCTGTGTGTGATTGCGCTGCGTGTAAATCGGCCTGAAAATGCGAAAAATCGATCAATTTACTGCATCACGTCTGTCTGTATGTGCGCAAAAGCTGGGTCGTGCCTTCGCAGTATGTGTGTGTATGTCGTATATGAATCGCAGCATGTATGCAAAGACGTTGCTGTTCTTCTGTGTATGTGCGAGCTTCAACGCGTCGACGACTGCGTTGTTATTGCCTCGCTTTTCGACTGTGTGTGAGCTCAACGCATGAGTAAAGCGCTGTTACTGCTCTGTCGATGTTGATGAGATTGTTCAGCTCTTCTGACAAGCATAGCTTGCAGAAGGTTCGTAGCCAGCACCTCGTACAGGTAAATCTCGTTGCCGGCCTGCCTCACCTAGATGTATGAGTGGTTATCATGCAACATACTGTCCGAATTGGAACTCCCACAAAGAAGCCACTTGCTCGGATCAATCGCCCAAGGTTTCTTGTTGTAGGTCTCTGTCAGAATTTTCGAGTGGTGGGGAGGGCATAAGAAGGCTTAGAAACATTGGGAGGCGGAGTGGTTCCGGACTGCGCTCCATGGCCCAGAAAACAACTCATGAAGAGGAGGTTACAATGTGGCAGAGCTTGCCGTTATCTTGCAAGCAGTAAATAATATTCTTGGAAAAACCCCGGCGGTGGATACTGAAGGGAAAAAAGCGCCTTGGGATGCACAAAGTCACTGAAGACAGTATGACCGGATTCCATGTTGTTTAACCCGATTCCTCTTATCGCTTAAGCTGTGCATTTAGACCCGAGTTAACGGATTTTTTTTTATAAAAGACTTCTATTGGATCGTTAAAATATCTCCTCTTGGAGATTGGTTCTTGTTCGCTGATTGCTGCATTCCTCTAGCGTTCTGCGATCCTCTAGTGGAGAAAACGAAGAGAAGAGAAATATATGGAGGGCGTGTTGAAGGTGTGTGGGTGTACTGCGTGGACAGGTTAATAGCACTTAGTGCGTCTGATGGTCTGGAGTGAGATATGGGTCCTAGTGGTAGTGGGGAGGAAGGAACTGGGCAATCTGAAAGGGGAAAAAGGAGTGAAGCGGGAAAAGTAGCGGTTGAGATAACGGGGTTCCAAATTTAGAAGAAGAGGAGTGCAGTGGTCTCATATTTACCTATTGATCGTATTACTAACATCTCATAATCGCGTATTCGATACTATATACAAAGGCTATGTGTCCTGATAGCAGCGGAGCGGAGGTCCAAACCCAGGACCCGGATACGGCTGTGCCCATGTTGACTGGAGACGTCGTAGGGTTTTTCTGCTCGCCTGGGCTGGTAAAGGCGATTATGCGGATTCAGAGTCTGGCTTCGGCGAGGCCTTCTAGCCAGTAACCAGCCCTTTTGAGGACTACGGTTCGAGTAGCTAAGAAAGTAAGTCCAACGACCGTGTTCATGATAATTTTCTCTCAGCCGCCACGAACGCGCGAACAACATTTGTGGAAATATTCGTCAGATCTCTCCCAGGTTGCTTTGTGGGCATTGAAAGATAGCAGGAAGTGAAAGCGGAGAGGTGGTGAGTGCGAGCTGGTGTTTCCAGTTCCTAGACCGTGGCTCTGGTAGCTAAGGAAGGTTGGACTGCGAAAGGTGGGCGGGTGAGGGGTGTTGTGAAGTAGTTGGAAGTATAAGGAAAGTAGGAGAAAGTAGGAATCAAATCACCCTCATACCTATGCCCCATCCCTCCTCACCACCCGTCTCGGTAGGCTTTACTGAATCTCGTGATGCGCGAAGTAGCAAGGAGTGTCAGAGATGCTGGCTAACGAAAGATCCACCGGCAACAGCGATGGTTTTTGTTTAGGTAGTGAATGTTTTGTGCCAATGTGGCGAGGGTTCAGTTGTCATTGGGGTGGCGGGGTGGATGTGTGAGTGTGATTGATGGTTGGAGTATGTAATGGGGACTCCTGCGGAGTGAGTGAGTGATTCTCAAGGGGGACAAGAGAGAAAGAGGACGCGGCAGGTTTCAGTGTGGCTGGTCTAAAACATTTGGCAAGTCGAGCTTCTTAGAGTAGGTTGCTATTAGAGCGAGATTTCTAGTAGGCTTTGTTCGCGCGTGATGTAATGGAGATGGTAATTGGTAGGGGTGTGTGTTCTGGATTGAAAGAACGTTGTACTTGTGTCCGCAAAGAAACGGGAAAGATCCAGGCCGGCTTCGAATTTGTCTTAGCCGACTGAGGGAATTGAAATCGGTGGTAAAGCTCAAGGGCTATGAGCTGGTTAGGTGACCCACAAATGCAAGTTGGGTTTTTAGCAGACCTTTTGGCCGGTTATTTCCTGAGCTTCCAGGGTGGTAAAGGATGAAAAGGTTGGCATCCGTTAGACCCTTGATTAGTCTCCTGTATTGGATTTCAAGTATGGCAGAAACGTCAGAGATCGATTTCCGATGCTAATCTGAACAGAATGCCACCAGTGCCTGCTGGACTAATGCCGCCATGTGATGCAAACGCCTGCTTGACAACAATGCGAGAAGACATCAATACGCGTACAAATGCTTTGAAAGACTCGCTTGAACAACTCAGACTTGGTGGATATCCATTGTCCTCACAGCCAATATCATTATCACGTCTCCCAACCAGCTCCCGCTATTACACCGGATGCAGATCTCCATTAATAGGCGGCAACTGTCCCGGGCTCCACATTGGATCACAAGTACCCTTGCAATCAATGGCACTCATGGCTGGCAACTTGACTTCAAAGTCTTGCATGCCGCGCGTAAAGTAGCCGTCGTCGCGCCTGGCGGTATTGGGCATGTTTACGCCTGCGCGGCCAGAGGGTGATTTGCATGTTCGGCGCTTGTAGCCGTGAACGGTGGTGATTTGTTGAGCGGCCCAGATTGAGCTGGTCGATCATGTTAGCTTTTGCTCCTTAGTTGTAACTGTGTAACGAGTTGTCTTACTGGCAACATTGGTCGGTCCATCTGCAAGATGCAATGTCCAATTTGGTATTGCAGGTCGTCCTCGCCTGTCCGACTGTCACTGTAGTCGTACTTCCAAGTTGGATGCCCGACAAGTCGAATCCAGTACTAATATCTTTAGAAACCGACCATTCCGTAGTTGTACAGCTCTGGGCCAAGGCGCCGATATCCTCGTGGCAATCTCCATTGCATTCAATGTTGCCGATTGCTTGGTACCAGTCATTGTACGAGTTTGTGGTGCCAACAAGAAAGTAATCCGTCCTATATATAGTACTATGCTTTAGCGTCGTTCCGTGGGGAGAATTGCCAGAAGAGTTACCAGCAGTTTTTATCTCCTCCTAGGTGATTGTTACAGTCATTTCCTATAGAATGACCCTCACCATCTTGCCATTTGCTTGCACCTACAGCCCACGTGGGGTCTGTGTCTTTGGAGTCGCAGGCGGGAAGACCTGTAACAGCTGATTGGATAGCACGAGGAGTGAGATCCTGTACCGAAGCAGGGAGGGCGTAGGCTAGAGGAAGGTTGAAAAGGGCAGCTGCCATGGAACCGGCTTGCACAGCGTTGAGATGCATTGTTGAAAAGTTTGACGAGCGCGACGTTCAAGACGTGATGAGTCAAAGATGAGGTTAACTGGGACAAATTAAGAGATAAGGTAACGAGAATGTCAAGACCAGCTTAAACGTTGCATCGATTTAGAGATATGTGAGCAGGGGTAAAGGTGGAGTGGAAGCTGGGATGACTGATGGTGTGAGGGTGGAAGAAAGGACGTTTTATATATGTCATAGCCTCAGACGCGGGATGGAACGAGATATTAGACTTCGAATTGGATAGGGACGGCGTTGCTGATGTAGGAACCATAGCCATGTGTCTAAGGCCCATTAAGCTAATCGTCCGGGACAGACCAGTGGAAAAAGAGCGGCATAGGCCACATGGTCTGGTGGAACGAGAGCGGCTCGGAGGATAAACAATACCAAAGTGAGCCGTGATAGAAGAAGAAGCCATTTTAGGCCAGAAGCGGGCTGGATGTTTCACGTTTCGAGGGGGGCGGGAAGGTCAAGCAACGCTGCAAGTAAAGGAGACACGGGCGGGATCTAGTTCTACACATGGGGGCCAGGGGGAGCGGAACACGGGACGGAAACAAAATACAGTTTTACAAGCAGATCGGGTTGTGAGTTGCGAGATTTTGCAAGGCAGATTTTGCAAGGCATTAATGGCGGTCGCCTGGGCGAGGTGGTCTTACCTTAATGTCTTAATTTCTTTGTTCAGGAGCTCGGCGTTGATGTGGCTTCATGCCGCGGTTTCAGCGCCACCTTAGGTAAGGTACTAACAACGATGATCTGTCTTACTATCCGTACCCCGCACTTTCGCTCATTCTTCGCTTAGTACTCATCGGCCATGTAATGAATGATGTAACCAAATCGGCCACCTAACCAAAATTCCAACCATATTCAACCAACAACCTTCAAAAATCGATCAATATTCAACGCAATGACTTCTACCTACATAGCTATTGAGCATCGAATCAAGAAGGCCATCAACGCCTTAAACACCCGTCAAAACCCGAGTCAAACCGAAATTGCACGCGGATTCGATGTACCTTTGCAGAGGCTACGATCCAGGCTAGCGGGTGGATCCTGATCAGGACTTACATCTGCATTACATATATGCGACGAAACCTTAACCAAAATCGAATTTCTAGCTGCTTTTAACGGGTTCAGAAGTAAAGCTTTCAAGGAAACTACTATATGTTCGGCTTGAAAGAAAAATGGTCTAATTCCCTTCGATCCTAATGTGGTTTTGAATAAGGTGCGAGAAACTCGACCCTCAGCTCGTCCTGTTACATCTTTCACGGTGACGGAATCACCCGATATCTGAAAGATTACCTTTACTACTAGAAAACAGCTGAAAAGACAACAAGTCAGTTACTTTGCTTCGGCTATGAACCCGAGCTTCATCAGAAGTTAGTCAAATTTATCAAAGAGATCAATGCAATGGCCCGTACTACGGGATTGAGCTATTGGAAGTCAAAATAGCGGTCACGGAAGCCGCAACCAACGCTCGAAATATACGTAAAGATCAATCTCTTGGGGTCTTACAAACGGGAGGCATTCTATACGCCAAAGAAGCTCGATCTATGACCTGTGATAGGCTAGGTTTAGAGAATTTGAGGCAAAAGGCCCGTGATGAGCGTACCGAAAAGCAGTATATTAACGAGCTAATAAAGGGTTATAAGCGTTGTAAGATTCATATCAAGGTATGACAGAAGGAAGAGAAGGTCTGAAAGGTTTTATATAAGGCTGTTTTGAAGAAATTGCTTGTAATACAGCCTTTTCAGAAGTACTATGGTTGAATTTTGGTTAGGTGGCCGATTTGGTTACATGGCCGATGAGTACTGGGAGGCTGGCAGCTGTGGGGGCAAGTTGCTAAAGTACCAAGTACCACCAAGCCACCACACCACGGCCACCACAGCCTGCTTTAGGTGATTAAAGGTAGGTACGGAGCACGGAGCACGGGAGTTTGCACCTTTGGTACGAAGTACCCTTGGTGATGATGAAGCACGTAGGGTTTGGCTAAGGTAAGGTACCTTAGATCTGGTATCTTGTTACTTGTTAGGTACGAAGTAAGGTACTTGATCAAACTATGTTGTTATAGGGATCTCGTACGCTAATGTTTGCTGAGATCCAGGACGATGCTTCAAATCCCTACCTTAACTTTGTACTGTAGCTAAGGTATGACGATCCCCTTGCTATGCCCTGTACTCGAACACAAGTAGTACTAGTAGCACAGTAAGTATGAATCGTGCTTGATTCAGGGGAAATACGGAATTGATGAGCCGCAATACGTCAAGTATCTGGTGGCTCCCGAGAAGAGGTGGAAAAGGTGGAAACCAACGTCAGCACCGTTCCTTTACCGGCTCCATAGCCTCGTCCAAGGTCCCCGAAAGTAGCACATCACGGTAGACGTCTACTTACATCCTGCCATACGGCCGTCAGCATGCCTCCTCCAGATGCTGGTCTTCATCCCAAAGCTACGGGACTCGCATAGACACTCGCAAATAGACACAGCGCTCCTCAGCCATTGAAACTGTGCGCCGGATGGGTTTTGTCCGTTTGGTATGCTTTTTGGCGTGGAAGGAGCTGCCAACGTTTAACACTAATCCCTACACAGTCCAGCGTGTTTGGACAGTTCTGGAAGAGAAGAACATTCCATACCAGTATATCGAGGTTAATCCCTATCATAAACCTGATTCTCTCCTCAAATCGAATCCCAGGGGCTTGGTCCCAACTCTCTAGTATGACAACAAGCCATTGTATGAAAGCACAGTTATTTGCTGGTTCCTAGAGGATGCATATCCGGACCATGGACTCAAGTTACTCCCCCCGGACCCTTACATTAGGGCTAGAATGAGGATCTGGACCGACTTCGTTGGCACGCGCATCATCCCAGCTTTTCACCGCTTTCTGCAGTTTCAGCCTGGGCAGTCGTCATCCACCATTGACAACATACGCTCGGAGTTCCTAGAGACCTTGAGACAGTTCGCGGAAGCAATGGAGGAGGAAGGTCCGTTCTTCTTGGGCAAGGAGCCATTCCTGGTTGCTTTTGTCATGGCGCCATGGGCCGTTCGACTTTGGATCTTTGATCGCTGGAAAGGTGAACTAGGCATCTCCAATCATAGCAAATCTGGAGATGAGGACGCCTGGTACAAGTGGAGAAGATGGATGGCTGCGATTCAGTACCGCAAGAGTATTAAAGAGACCACTAGTGACAAAGAACATTACACACCAATTTACAAAAGATCGCGTACTGAGCCAACAATTGATCATGCCAACAGTGCGGACAACACGGCCCGAAGCGAGTTGGCCAAGGCCACGAGAGAAGGTAAATGTGTCCCCTGAGTAGCGCCAGTTGTGTGACAATAAACCTCATAAAGAGGAAACTGTGTGTGTTTTAATTTTAGATTACAAGTACTCCAGGACCATTACTATGTTGATGACTGAGCCATCTCTTGCTGCTCTCCAGAGTCTCAGTTTCCGTGGCTGTACAACGCGTCATCTCCTCCGAGTATTTCCTCTTGTGTCTCACCGTTAGCAACTGGGCTCTAGATGGATAATTCTTTTGTCGACACCAGGGGTTCTATGAACATATTGATTGTCCAGTACAGATATTGCAGTCTCTCCCACCGTAGAATTATTCGAGGTTTGGGGCGGTAGTAAGTAAACAAATTGTTTAAGCCTCAAACGTCGCGCGCCGAAATTTGACTGGATGCGTTGATCATGCAGAAAATCGTTGGGGCCGTGGGGTCTCGTAGGTTTCTCCGTCCGTACTTCGTAGTGCAGCTCTTCGAGGAGATCTTCCGATGACTTGCATTACATTGATAGAGCTAATCTTCATGAGGAAAGACTAACGGAAGAAAAATTGAGCGCCTAATTGGCTATCAGAGTATGTGGACCCTAGAACTGGCACTGGTCGCTTGAACCCGGGTGCCATAGTTCTGTCTGTGTGCTCAAGCTTCTGGGTTTAATATCGACTGTGTAATCCAATGTACCGGTACGATATTTTCGCTCCTTGGATTTCTCATGATTTTTCAAGGTCTATCATCAGCCTAAAAGGAATAGTACCGGTAAGAGGTCTGTTGATCCAAGAAGATGAAAAGCGGATCAAACAAAAAGAGAATGTTCCATCTCCGTCTTGCTATTGCCGTTTGCTTTCCCATCTCGAGGATAGACTTCAACTCACAAAAACAACTATCTCTGAAGGTACTAAAAGCCCTTAAACGACTCCAGCCGCGATCCCTGTTGGTATTCCGCATAAAAATCGAAACGGTGGTTCAATGAGGATTTCAGAGCTTGGTACCAAGGATAGGATGCTGCGAGCATTAGCCCCTGGAAAATATCTACTAGAGACTTGTAATAGTATTCATTCATCCGAGCTTAACGCACTCCATATGGTAAACATTCTGTCTATAAGCGGTTAATGGTTTTCAGGATCGTGGGTGCCGCCATACTATCATTGTTGCTAGTCGTTCGCAAAATTAGAAGAGCCTGCTTCAAGGGTTAGGATTCCGTATCGGAATCGGAACCGCAACAATAAGACAATTTAGGAGAGGTTGCAATGAAACGCTCCTCGCATTCTGGTAATGGCTCAAAGCACAAACGAAACGGCTATGAGCAACATTCTAGTTGTATCTGCATCACGACCATTATAATATAGATATTCATACTGTTTCATAAGATGACGCTGTAGGGAAATTGAGGGCGGGTCGTCAAGGAGAAGGGAAAAGAAGATTATGGGTGGCCACACCCGCTCATGCCTGATTGTAAAGAAGGGTACTTGCGTATCAAATAGGACAGTCCTTTACAGAAGAAAGTCAAGGCGATGGAGGAAGGCTTGAGGTCTTCTCAATGAATTGGCAACCTTAGGTATGGTTCTGTTAATAAATAGACAAAGATGAGTCTGATACCATACTCGTAGAAGGAGCTTGTGGTGATGGGGGGAGCGGTAAATGACTATGTGAGGTTCGGCAAAGAATCTGTCAAACATTTGGATTCGTGGTAAGAGTAAGGTACCTTGTGATAAACACGTCCTCAACGGTCCTTTGCTTAGTAATATTAGCGATTATTAGAGGGGATGAAATCGAAGTTCCTCGCCACGAACTCCACCCTGACTCCGCACCGAAAGCTATTGCTCGACTTGCTCAACCTAATACTTACAGTGTTTGAAAAATTAGTCACTGATTAACGATATCATGCTCTAGAGTCTTCACAGGGACAGCTCACCCATCACTATCATAGGGAAGGTAATATTGGAGGAGACTGTTCACTTGGCTGCCTTCTTGGACGTGAGGGGAATCCTTCACAGATACGTCGGTTTTGGAACTGACTGGTGCCGTCGCTCCAGCCTCGCCATGGCTATCCAGTAGCCCAGACGCTCTCAGCCTCGTCCAAAAGACTCCCCAAGCTTGAAATTCTGCGGCGGCAACGCACTGCCGCACCCGCCCGACGGGCAAGTGCGATAAGCTGAGAGCTTCGACGGCGGCAGCACCACCACCATTTTGTACGGCACACTACGTTCATACCATGGCAGTCAATGACGATCCTTTTCGTCTATTTCTACCGAGTTTCAACTCTCCCGAGCCACTGGACCCGACTCTGGCTGGTACTATAGAGGAAAGCGATACCGATTTTTTCAACTCAGCGTACAACACGGCGTTCAACTCGCCGGGAGAGATATTTCCGGATGATGCTCTGTCGAACTCTCCGAGCCAAGCATTACTGGACAATCGCCGGCCAAATGCCATGAACCCGGCAGATTCTCATTCTCCGGAAAGCTCCCCACCGGATTCTTCATCTGACACGTCCACCAGACTTAAGCGCAACGACTCCTCTAATTCTTCTCAGTCTGGGCTATTAGCAGGCGATCTATCCATGACAGACGATGCATTTCCGGTTGCATGGAGAGGCGGTCTCAAAACGGTTGAAGACAAATTCGCGGAGGGCCTCAAGGGCGAAATGCCTTCTGCTGACGCGGATGTTGATATGAGCAATCGAGCAATGGAGGACGATTTTGACTTCGAAAGCGCTGCAAGTAGCCCGAGTCCCCCATTGGACCTGGAAGCCCTTTCTAGCAGCGACATCAGAGGCTTGAAGATGCCCATACGATCTCCTCGACCTGGACCTGCCTCTAGCCTCAACCACCAATATGGAGTGCCAAAAGTAAGGAAGTTTTTCTTGTTTTCCGAGTCCCTTCTCATCGAGTCCGTAAATTTTGCAACTGACTGTGTACATTTCTGTAGGGGTCTTACGAGACATATCCGTCAACAATGATGATGAAGGGTCAGGACGCTTGGGCATCTGGCTCGATTCATACACTTCCCACATCAGCAAACTTCCCGCAACATAACCCCGATACCTACTCACAAAATGGCCTCCCTCAGATCATACCATTGCAGCTTACCAATCCCCCAGCCAATTACGATGGATTTGGCAGCGTATCTCCAGCCATGACGTTTTATGCGACATCAGGCATGCCTTTTGCATCTCACCTTGCCACGCGTGGCTCCCCGTACGCGTCCGCCGCTTCCACCAAGCTCTTCGTTCACCCAGTCCGTGAAAAGTCGCGAGTAGAAACCCAAATAGCCATCAAGCTGACCCTATTTCCAATGCCGCCAGGAATTACCAAACTTCATTTGCAGCCACATGCGATCTCCAAGCCAAAGCTAATAGCAAAGCCAACCCTTTCCAAGTCACCTGAAATGCTAGAAATGTACACTATGCTGGTGTGTACCAGTGCCATGCAGGATCCGGCAAAGGTCCAACGGGCTTTAGCACGAGCTGCCGGATCCCCAACAACCCACAAGGTGGAAGGCCGGCGATCCTCCTCTGAAAGTTCCCCTTCGCCGAACGATGACGAGAACAAGCCGCTCAATGGCGGCCCTGTGAATATCTGCGCGGGATGTATTACGCGGGAGCGAAAGCGTGCAGGTAGGAAAAAGAGTAAAAATAAGGAGGAGGAAGAAATGTGGCAGGAGGATGAAGCTAAAAGGATCATTGTCTTCAATACACACGAAGTCAAAGACTGGCAATCACCCCTGAAATCTAAATCTGGCTCGCAGACCGTGGATGCTAGTACTTCGGGCTCGGAATACTCTTCTCCACCTCCTGTTTTTCCAGAAGACGCTATGCACGTCGACCTTCCGATGCGGATAGCTTGCTATTGTCGACACCAGGAAGAGAAGCTTGGATTCCAGTGGGTTCTATTTCTGGTTTCCATTCAGCTAGCTAATCTTGGCTCAGGGTGATATTTACGCTTAAAGACCATCAAGATAAGGTTGTTGCGCAAGCGATGTCAAACTCGATCGTTGTCACTGACGATCATAAAAATCCCTCCGACAAAGCTAAGGATGCTGCAGCTGCGATACCTGCGAAACTATCTAAATCCGCAGAGATTGCCCAGTTTCCCAGCGCTGGAGTTTTCCCTAGAGAATGTTTCGGGCCTCTACAATATACGCATGCGCATTCATCGTCAGACCTTCAGGGGCTACCGCATAATTCTAACCCCTATTTCACACAGCATGTTACCCACTTCAATAATCCGCAGATCACCTCGCAGCCCGGTTCTGCTTCTACAACACCCTTCAACCTCTCACGTCCACCTTCGCCATCTCTTCACACAGGACCACAGTCCAAAAGAAGAAAAACCAGCGGCGTTGGAAAGCTTCCAGATGGCCTGACCATGACAAGGTTACCAAACACACACGTACCCAATATCTCAGCGTCAGGCCGGGCACCTACCGACTTGCTAAGTGCATCTCGATCTCATGCACAAAGTCAGGGAAATTTCCCTGTCACTATGGATCACTCCCTGCATCACTCAACGCATAGCCGGTTCCCTCGGTCAATGAACGCGGGACCCACTACCTCTTTGGCATTCCAACCGAATGCCAATCCCCCCCTGCCTTCCTTTCATAAATCTAACTTTCTTTTGTCTCCCGCTGACCCAAGTCCATCAGCCCCGAACAACAATATCTATAGCGTCTACCCCTCCGCGTCTAGTACAAACCCGCCAACGCCAAACAACAATGATTACAACTTCTTTGCGAATGCCCAGCGATCTCAAAGCATGGATGATCTTTCCGTGTTACACGGAACGCCGTCTGCTTCGGGTGTTGCTCTTCAAAACCCCATGTCGAATTCGACGTTCGGTCACCAAAACGCCAATTTTGACATGTCTCGAACTCAGGCACAAGCTACTGTCCACACAACTGCCGGCATTCAGAATACTTCTGTTCCATTACGAAATCATGCACAAGCTCTCGCGAATTCGCTCAACGGGCTACCAGGCGCGATTGTCGCACCTTACCAACCGACTATCCTAGAAGTGTTCCCTGCGTCAGGCCCCAAGTCTGGAGGTATCAAGATTATACTACTAGGTAGCGGGTTTCGTGAAGGCCTCGAGGTCGTTTTTGGAACAGCACTCGCTCCTACTACCACTCATTGGGGCGAGAAATGTCTTGTGTGCACTTTGCCCCCGTCTACCGAGGAAATGACTGTCAGAGTTACATTACTTGACCGCTTGCAACAGGCTCAACTAGATCATCAACAAGCAGTGCAGTTTAGATATGTCGATGATAACAAGCAGCAACTTATGGAACTAGCGCTGGCGTTTCTGAATCACAAATATACCGGAAGGGATGAACATGCGGAAGACGTCGCTCGTAATATTCTAAATAGTTTATCCTCGTCAAATGCTAGCGCAGGCCGCGCTGGTGTCAACCTACCACAAGTGCCTACCTCGAATGCCGAAATGCTTGGGTCCATGGATTTGGAAGCATCGTTAATGAGGTGTCTTGACCTTGTTGACCTTGCTGACAGCTCCTTCAAGGCTCAGCTCAACGCCCAAAGACCAAATGGGCAGAGCATGTTACACTTTAGTGCATCCATTGGATATCTCCGTCTGGTCGCGGGACTGCTGGCACGAGGAGCCGACCCCGATCTGCGAGATAATGGTGGCTTTACACCAATGCACATGGCAGCACTCAACGGTCACCTGCAAATAGTCCGGAAACTCCGCTCCTCCGGAGGTGATCCGACGCTCCGAAGTTTGCGTGGAGCTACTCCGGCCGATATGGCAACGTTAAGAGAGATTCATGACATAGCTAGCACCCCAGACCACCATACTCGGTCGAGAAGTGCCGGAGCAACCATGGTCTCGCGCCAGAGCCGAGTGAGCGATGCGACCACACCGAGATCATCGTGGAAAGTGCGTTCGATCTCTGATTTGATGGATCTCGAGGATAGCTTTGGTGGTAAGAATGATGAAGGCATGCCTGAAGATAACGGTGCAATGGAGTCTCATGCGGATATACCTTCGAAGCCCCCGGCCTATGAGGAGATCTATCCCCTACCGGCAAAGCAAGATCACGACGTGAAGAAAGCGTCTGGTATCCGTGCCTTGGGAGAGGCCCTGCTTGATCAGAAGTGTATTGAAACATTTGATGGAGTCGAAGCTGGGAGCTCTTCTGTTGCAAATGCAGGCAAGACACGAGAGGGCGAGAATGTGACCACTTTAGAAGTTGTTCCTAAGGAGGTGAAGAGATTACGAAGCGATAGGAAGTTATGGTGCATTTGGGTAATCCTTTCCCTCGCTAACAGCTAAACTCTACATGGACATTAATACGAATGTCTAGATTCCACTCCTAATACTTGTAGGTTTAGCAATGCTGAAGGATTGGGTTCCGCAATTACGACTCCTCGTTCACCAGCCGTTGAGATATCTCCAAGAGCGTTTCATGGTATAGGCGGCGACTTGAGTTTGGTCAACGCAAGCAGCACGACGAATGAGGTTTCAGAAATATGGGAGCGCGGGTATTTGGAGCTTTGGCTGTACATACTTTCTGGGGTTTACCAGATGTTTGTCAGGGGTGGCGCATCTGGCTCAGTATAGTTCATTCTACACACTGTCTTATCTGTTCGTGGGTGGGGTACGGGATTTTGAAATTCTTGCTTCTGTCTTCGCTGCAGACACCTGATATGGGATGTTCCCAGATAATTATCTACTCGATAGATGCCACTTTGAGAGAAGTCCAGAACCTGATTCCAATTTACTTTTTCATCGTATCAATACTATCATAAGCTATCTGGTAGCATCGTCCGTCATTCATTCTGAAAAGCCTCACGTATTTCATAAGGAGCTCCCGAGCTTGAACCATCACCAATTGAAATAACATACGTTCAGTTTTGTCCTTGCTATTCGAAGTAGCCAACACAACGAACTAAGCACTCCTCACACTACTATCAGTCCACTTGCACGAGTCTACTACTTCGTATATCCACCTATTGAAGTCGGCACATGAGTAGTATGTTCATGCCTGCCATATGTACAAATAGGCATCCGATCAGTTGCCGCTGCGTATGTCATAGCCATGAGAAAACGTAGAAAAAGGCCTTTCGAGCAGCCTCTTTAGCAAGCAATGTTTAGGAATGAAGCTAGATGCCATACATACAAAATACATGTATTTAATGGTTCGGTACGTAATTATCGCAAATAAAGTTACTTCATCTACCTCATGCTTCTGACCTCGTGTGCTCGATAACTCAATCGATGAATGTTTGCAGCCCAATGAGCATATGCTCACACCCTCACAGATGATGGCACAAGCAAGCAACCATATGAGGCAGCATTGTTATGGAGAAGCCGGTGGTTTCAGGCTCGAGCAAAGTCACAGGTACTGCTAAAGCGCAAACGGGCCTCCATGACATGCTAATGTTTTTGGACGCACAGTCGAGTACACTGATCCCTCAGGAGTATTTCCTTTGATCATCAATGACTTGAATCAACGACTTCCACTACGCAATCTACATTGGAACTCGTCCTCGCGACCGTTGCGATCTATAAGTTTCCTTCATATTGAGCTAGTCCCGGACGGCGAATCAATCTCACAGGATACCTCTGCTTCGTTGACACTGGGGACCTCAAATCAGGCCAAGGACGATGAACTGGCTTCAGATAACGCGAGCGCTTCCAATTGCCAAGCTTCGGCGAGCGAAGGACCAAGAAAAGAAAGAAGACACCAAATCCCTGGGCTTCGGCAGACCCCATACCTAAAGATCTATCTCCTCCATTGCGGGGACACAGAATCATACAAAGCAATATCGAGGAAGTTACTCCGCGAATGGATCAAAAACCATATCCCTGATTCTCAAAACAGTACCTCAACCAGCAAGCACGAGAACCACGACGCATTCGAATGGCTTATAGTTCATGTAGTACTACCTGGAGACGATACAAGCGTGTCTCGGCTGTCTGGATACCCGAAAAGTGATTCTCGTTGGCCTACACGAACATCTTCCAGTGTAATTGAAAAGATACGGGCGGATTTCAACGGGACTTCGAAGAGTGCTATAGATCGTGTTGCCCAAGTCAAAGCTACCGAGAATTCTGATACTGGCAAAGTTTCCTCGCGCCCAAGCCCTGTTGTTGATCAATCGCCCGAAGAGGATCATAGAGGTTGGGATGACTTGATCACTAAAGTGAAATTTCTCATCCTGGGGTCCTTGGACCTGCGAGTGAGCCAATACGAAGAAGATATCAGGGAGAAAGAGTCACAGCGAAAACTCCCGGGATGGAATTTTAATACTTTCTTCGTTCTCAAGGAGGGTCTGGCAAGAGGCTTTGAGAGTGTTGGCCTAATTCAGGATGCATTGACTGGTTATCATGAGCTTGCAGCAGGCCTGAACGCTGTCATTGGTGAAGGGGAGGCGAACGAGTCTTTAGAGCAACACCCGGATCTCTTTAGTGACCACACTAAAGATGTACTCGAAGAGTTCAAGCAAGCGGCATTGTCCGAAGTTATAAGCCTGAAGGCGAATCATAAATCAAATCTTGCTACTGCCGAATTGGCCCATGTTCCTAGCTGGTCCCACGATTTTGGGTCATCGATCCTAAACACAGATAGGAAACCGTTTCGAGAATTGATACTTGCAAATAACATTTCAGCCTTTGAATTCCAATGCTACGTATTTGCCCGGCAAGTTTCTCTTCTCTTGCGACTGGCCAACGTGGTTTCGGAACATCCATCTGTTACTGTTCCAGCTATGAATGGTACCGTTCAGCTTGGTCATATGGCATCGGCAGCCGAGTCGGTGCCCAGTAATAGCGAGCCACCAAATCTTCTCATTCTGGCAGAAATCTGCCAACGGGCGTTAGAATTCATCACTTCCACTGCTTGTGCTCTTCGAGATGATTTTAGGAATTCTGTCAAACATGATTCCCGGAAACAAGACGACTATGGTAGCCTATCCAAAGCACAAATTGACGACATCATTGAGAACCTCGTTACTTCTTGGACATTTTCTGCAAGCCAATGTGTTCTGAAGAAAACCTTGGTCCAGTCCCTTTTTGATCGGTTACAACCTCTTCTATGTCAATTGAAGCCAATTCGCCACGGTGGCGAAGACTCTTACGAAAACCCTGTCTTATCTACAAATATCATTCAACGGGAGAACCTCCCTAGTCGGACAAGCTCTTTGCCATCTCGTACCGGTACCGCCAGTCGTTCGTCCAGTCCAGAAAAAAACCCATCCGTTACGTCTCTAAATGCTTTAAGGTTGCTGCCATCTACTTCTTCGCAGACTGGGTTTCAAGAACTAGCAGCCCAACGTGCAGATCTTTCTTCATTAAGTAGACGCGCCCTTAGTAGCTTAGGGCTTCGAGTAGGTGGCTGGAGCAGCGGCTGGGCTGACCTTGCTTCTGAGCTATCTCTGAATGATGGAGTTATGGACGACGTGTCCCTAGATAACGATTCAAAGAGAGATGTAGCGAACTCTGCGATGCAGGTTAAATACCATAATGCTTCAACCATTACTGGTACACGAAACGAAGCTTTGTTCTCGGCCGTGTATTCTAAACGCGCATTTTACGAAGCTTATGAGGTAACATTTGCGAGAATAGCTTCTTATAGAGTAGAAATGCTGATAGAACATTAGGACCTCACAGCATCAGCACTAGGACACTATGTTCTAGGTGAAAGGCACAAGTCAGTAGAAGGAATAATTGCCGACATCGCGGCGGTTCGATTGTATGTTTGAATGCTCTGCTGTAATGCGAGAAGCTAACAGGCCATAGCTATCTAGAAGATTACGCTGCCGCGGCATCATATTTCCATCAACTTGCGCGTTTCTACGCCACGAATGATTGGAGCTATCTTGAGATGAGTGTACTTGAGATGTATGCACAGTGTTTAAGACGCCTAGACAGAAGCGAAGAATATATTAACATTGCACTGCAAATTCTTGCGAACATAGTGCAACATGATATCACAGTACCACAGCATCAAAAACGGGGGGATGTCAGTGGTCACCTAGGTGGCTTGATATCTGCTTCCAAATCACTAGATCACAACATCTCAATCCCAATGGACCGCTATTTTGGTGATATCCGCCTGGATCCGTTCCTTCGCCATTACGAAAGCCATGATGGCTTTCAGCTGTTACTGTGTTTCCAGTATCTCATGCCCGAGAGCTTGCAGGCTGAAAAGGTCCGTGTAAGGATTGTTACTGTCGGAAAGGAGCAACGCTATGAGATCTGGCTTGCTGCTGAAGGTTTGCAGAGAATGGAACCTGGTACAGTCGAGGTACACTTAGGATCAAATGTGCGTTGGTTGAGTTCCCTCTTTTGCATACTGTTTCTGACTTGGTAGGTTATTCTACCGGGTTGGTATATCCTTGACCAGATCACGATCCAATCGGAAAAGATTTTGTTCACCCATGATCTTTCACTACCGTCTGAAGGGCCTTTCTTTGCAGGCAATCGCGACATAGCGCCTTTCCAGACAGCCCATGGTTCTTATCCATCTCATATCCTTATCTGGGCGCATTCTCGGGCTCTCAAGGCTTGTCTGTCGCACAGCAGATCTATCAACCTCGAGCACACGCGTTCGCTTGTGGTCGACGTGGCTAGTGGCTGGAAAGATATCTCCGAGGGCAGACTTCAGCTTCGGCCTGCTACTGCTGGGCTTCGTCTTCACACAGCGGAAGCAGAAGTAGAAGCCAGCGATACGAATATTCTCGACCGATCTCAGCCAGGCAGCCTCAAATTTGGTGAGGTATCCGCAGATACCACCGTCAAAATCAGGATACCTTATAGCCTTGAGAGCGATCTCAAAGAGATAGTGGTCAAAGTTGAAATTCATTATATCACTGCAGAGGGCAGCTTCACTTTTGCTTGTAACCCTAAGATATCTATACTCTTGCCTGTTGGCGTCAATGTACAAGACGTCTTCAAAGAGACAGCGCTCTTCTCCAAGTTCACTATCAGCACCGCAGGCTCAACCCCGTTGCTCATCTCAAAATGTTTACTGGAGTCGACTGAAGATTTCGAAGTAGCTATGGCCCCTCTGGCGGATAGTGAGCTTGTTGTTTTTGCTCGACAACCGCTTTCTTTGGTCACCAAGATATGCAGGTCTGTACGAAGTCAGAATAAAGGTGACAAGGTCAACCAGCTACAGAGAAAACTGTTACTGCAGATTGAGTATAGTCGCCTGGACCAAGAAATCGAAATCGCAGTTGAGCACTCATTCTCGGCTGCTTTGGCCGACTCTCCTTTTCAGACATTCTCGCGCATTTTGATTCCTGCGCTTTCTGCGGGACTGAGGTCGAAAATATCTTCGCAAGATTTTGAAATGATTGGCATAATGCGAAAGATCCAGGTTGGTGTTTTTCAGGATTACAGCTGGGACGGCGCTCTGTCTGGTATTTTGCCCGGGTCCCGACCTGAACTTGCGGATTGGCTGCAGAGCTGGCATAAGGTTGGTAGCTGTTCAAGATCATATCCCAAATAATGCTGACTATCATGCAGGATCACAAAATCATCCCAATCTCTGGCGACTTGAAGGCTTCTACAATAAATTACCTCACCGTTCCGGTAGAAATACCTCAGATGCAGGTTGTCCACACAGCTCATCTGCGGCTAGTAAGCGCTCTTACAGAAAACCAAGCCGAATCGAGCCTTGTGGCAATCAGCCACGCTGTCCCAGCAGAGCTGAAAATCAAGCATACGCGAAGATGGGGTACGCTAGCGAAGTTCCAAGACGCAAACGAAGCGCTTGATTTTTGCTATGAGATACAGGCAAGCCCAGACTTGTGGCTTGTTGCAGGCCAGAGAAAGGCACACTTTAGCGCCAGGGTTAGTTACAGACAGTGCACGAGCCGACCCTAATTGTTGCTAAGCATCGATACAGGAAGATGAGTCCTTGAGCTTTCCGATAATACTCCTACCTCAGAGAACGGGCCACCTGCTACTCCCATCGGTTGAGGTTCGACCATCTCGTCCACACGGGAGCAATGAGCCAAGTGAAAACAGACGGTCATCGGCTGTTCCACTGTCCAGCTGTGAAACGGACTACCGCAATCAAGGCGAGACGATCTTGGTTGTCCCAAACTTAAGCAGCACTACCGTCAGCCTTGACCCGCATGGATCGACCAGCGGCGCATGGTTGGTGGAGTCGAAAAGCAGGCATGGCCAAGAACTGATTCGCGATAGTTCTTAAATGCCAAAGCATTCTCCTGCGATATCGCATGGCCAAGTAGTAATACGACCCTCTTCCTAGAAGCTGATGCGCAAAAGTAGGAAGGAGCATTGCGGTTGCAGATACCCTTCGCTATCAATGGTTCGATGGGTCAGGACGGACAGCCATGCGAAATTGCGTGGTAGATGTGCAAAGAAGGAAGAGGGCCATTCGAGTGGGAACGAAGCACCAATGCAGTAAGTGGAAAGCATGGAGTTTTCACCAGTCGATCAAAAACCCGGCTCAGTGCATTCAGCCAGGTGGTGAAGACATTGTGCTGAGTTGGACCAGATGATAGCTCTGTGATACCAGATACCCTGTTGAGAAGAGAAGAGTTGGCAACGACAGTCTGACAGGGTCAAATGTCGTGACGGCATAAGAAGCGATGGTGGGAGTCAATAGTGGCCTCTGCAGGCTTTGGGAATTGTCCCCTAGCCCAGAGAATGCCTTTCAAGATCATACCCCCTCAATTTTGAATTGTAGATGGATCCTACCGAGTGGAAGTAGCTATAGAGCCCTAACCCTACAAGGGTCACGGATTTCAACGCACGGATATCCCCGTCTTTTTGTTGACCGCCCTTGCATGCCCTAGCACGACCTTAATTGTTGAGCTACTCCCAACAAAAACTGCGGCTGCTCGCTCCACACCGTCAGTCGTCACACACATACAACAGGCCTTAGTATCAACACATGCGAGCACATGCCCAAGGTACCTACCTACCTTACCTTATGGTGAGCTGCTCCCATTCCCCCGAGCAGGACCGAGGCATTCGTGGCACTGTAGGTATCATGGGATATGTCTAGTAAATGTAGACTTGGAGTGCTTGATGCATTTCACCTACCTTAGAATGCCTTAGGTTACCTGGCTTGCTTGAGAGATCTTCACGTGGTCGTGAATGGCTTTGGGAGATCTCTGGTGCTTGTCGTGTTACCGTACTCCTTCCTGTAGGATAAGGTATCTATCTAAGGTATCTTGCTTTGTTGGGCTTGGAGAACACGAACATAGAATACTACGTACACTCAATTGAATCGCTTTGTATCCTGCGACCCAATCAACACCGGAAAAACACCTTGGGTTTATCCTCACAAGCCACGGATACCACTGCATGCATGCGAAGTTGTATGCCGACTACGTACTGACGTAGAAGAATTTCAGCTCGCCGCATCAGGGTCAGATTCCAGCTCCCCGGTCTGAGGTGATCTGCATAGAGTGAGAGTCGGTCCCTGAAAGCTAAAAAGTTCTCGCCAAGGAACAACATTTTAGCTCAATTTCCGCTCTCCCGCCCGATAAAAGACTCCTAACATTTTTCATTCACCATATCCCGCACTTGCGAAGTGTTCTTGACTGCTCTGAAGTGTTCGAGTACCATAACAACCAGTACGAAGAGTGGAGAGTTCGTTGGCTTGGTAGGATGATTCCTCAGGCTATCGTGTAAACGGCAATTGCTGACTCTGGGCAGTCTAGAGCACCAGCAAATAGATCCCCATCCTCGTGCCACGTCCCAACTTGCAGAAGCTTCCGGGCACCAGAGTCTCCAAGAACGCTTCCCCTCTCCAGTCTCAAACCCCGATCGGATCACACACCAATCTCTCCTGGGACCATGTCTACCACCGCAACGCCTCGTAAGGTGACGGCGATGAGGCAAGCTACCCTCAGCTCCGAAGCTTCCTCGTCCGCCAACTCATTATCTGGATCCCCAGAGGATACTCCGCGGCAATCTCCTTCCTCGACGTCACTATCGTCTCTCGGGTCGGACACCGCCCTGGACCTGAAGAATGGAAACGGCAAGATGCTTGACGGCTATGGCAATGATTTCCAGATCCCCGACTTCACCATCAAGCAAATTCGCGATGCCATTCCCGCCCACTGCTTTGAGCGGTCGGCGGCAAAGGGCCTGTACTATGTTGCGAGAGATTTCACTTCTCTGGCGGTCACTTTCTATCTCTTCAACCGATTCCTAACACCGGAGAATGTCCCTTCCACTGCCGCTCGAGCAGCGTTGTGGGGTGTTTACACTGTCGTGCAGGGCCTTTTCGGTACTGGTATGTGGATTTTGGCGCACGAATGTGGCCACCAGTCCTTTTCCCCATCCAAGACCCTCAACGACACGGTAGGGTGGATCTGCCACTCGGCATTGTTGGTCCCATACTTTTCGTGGAAGATCTCTCACGGAAAACACCACAAGGCCACTGGCCATCTTGAGCGCGATATGGTCTTTGTGCCCAAGACCCGAGAGCAGTACGCTTCCAAGATGGGCTATTATGCTAACGAGCTGTCCGAGCTTATGGAGGAAACACCGATTATTACTGCCGCTACCATGATCGGCCAGCAGCTCGTTGGATGGCCGATGTATATTTCTACCAACGCTACCGGTCACAACTATCATGAGCGCGCGAGCGAAGGTCGAGGCAAGGGGAAGAAGAACGGTTTCGGCAATGGCGTCAACCACTTCAACCCGTCGAGTCCTCTGTACGATTCCAAGGATGCCAAGCTGATCTTATTGAGTGACCTGGGACTGGCTATCACCGCGAGTCTATTGTTCCTGGTTGGAAAGAACTTTGGATGGGCCAATCTGGCCGTGTGGTATATTCTTCCGTATCTATGGGTGAATCACTGGCTTGGTAAGCTTTCCTTTGCTTCGAGGACGTGGGACTAGACTAACAATGGCTGCAGTGGCAATCACATACCTTCAGCACACTGACCCGTCGCTTCCTCACTACGAGCCCAACTCCTGGACCTATGCTCGTGGCGCTGCTGCAACCATCGATCGCGAATTCGGTTTCATTGGCCGCCAGCTTCTGCACGGCATCATTGAGACCCATGTTCTCCACCACTACGTATCCACCATCCCATTTTATAACGCAGACGAAGCGACGGAAGCCATCAAACCCATCATGGGCCGGCACTACCGCTCTGATGTCACGGATGGACCAATTGGGTTCCTCAAGAGCATGTGGAAGAGCGCCCGATGGTGCCAATGGATAGAGCCATCCGAAGAGGCCGAAGGCGAGGGCAAGGGCGTAATGTTCTATAGGAACAGGAACGGTCTTGGTGTGCCACCAGCGAAGCTCGCCCCTCCTGCCGGTTTGGCAGCAAAAAGCGTCTTAGAGCGGTGACTGCCGAACGAGTGATTGTTGCATATGATGATGTAAAGGCATCATGCTTGGCCGCTTGAGACCAGGCAAGGGCCTCCTTTCCGCATCAGCATTGGAGTCGTGGAGCTAGAAAACGTGTATTCTTAGAAACCCGGGCGTGGGGGCCGCCCATCCTTCGTTAGATTCGATTCTCAGCAGCTGCGACACTCGTCTCTTGGGCTGTCATGGACAAGATAGAGTGAACGTTAGATGGATATCCTATAGACTATATCCTACAAAGTTCAATTAAAGGATTGTTGCGTCACTGGTGCGCGTGATGCGATTATGTGAGCGGTTACACTCGGGTAAGGCACTAACGCATTCGCGGGTGAGTTGAATAGGTACGGAGTACTGTAGATACTGTACGTCAGGTTCTTGACTACTAGCAATAACATTTTCTTCTGGTTGATAGAAAGGGTCAAGGTAGGAATAGGGAGGTACTGTAGATGGGTCGATAGGGTATAACTGCAGACCGATCTGCTACTTGTCTAACCCGACATCTTATCATCTCTAATTCTCTATTAACCTCCCCTCTCGCTCTCCAAGGTCTTTTTGCGGACGTCTGTCTGATCTTCGACTTTTGATGTTTGATGGTCTGAGAGGGCTGAGAGAGAGGAGACGATGAGTAGGCGAGGAGAATAGGGGAGGGTGCTGTATGCATCATCTCATCTCATCTCATCTGTTCCTTTCTCTCCCTTCCTTTTCTCGAGTTTCTCTACATACACTTTGATATTTCCACGTATCCTCCCTCTGTCTACAAATCCAACTTGTCTTGCCTTCTTACGTCCTTTCAATATACAAATTCATGCGATGGATTCGAGAAGCAAACTACACTCTGATAATTCCCACTCATCTCCATCTATTGTCCCTTCTTTCTGCCCATCTGTCAGACTTCTTTTACAAGAGGCGGTCCCCCCATTTCCGCCCCTCGCTCCGCTTTCGACCTCAAGCCGTCTCTTTGCCAGCCCCGTCTGCTCCTCACACTCTAACGTGCATACCGGCTTATACCATTGAAAAGCACGCAAAAAAATTAATCATGGACAATCTCTACTCTATCCCTCCCTCTCCTTCCCATCATCGACTTTCCTCGACCGGAGACCCAAAACGGGTTATCTATCGGTCTGGAAATCCCAACCCATTTTATGCAAATCGTCTGATTTATGAACCCTTTAGCACTAGGTCATCGTAATGACTGAATTTTGATCCGAGCTGCATCCTGACACGATTTAATTTCATGTCTGTTCTTCCTCCTCTCCTCCCTCTCTTCCCCAAAGTTCCTCCCCTTCCTCCCCTTCCACCCCATCATCCCCCAAAACCCCCCCATCCCAATGCGTTTCCTCGCCCAACCACCACCGTCTCAAATCCCAAAACCTCACCCCTTCAAACCTTACACACATCCTATCGTTTCCACCCTCAAACCACTGTAGCGGTTGAAACTATCTTCAAAGTAATAATGACGTTTAGTTGGTGAACGAGATGCGAGAAAATATATTCACTGGAGGGTATGGACTGGGGAAAGTGAGTTGGGTGATGGATGAGGGAAAAATAGAGTCGGAGGATTTTAAAATCGGGGAAACAGGAGTTGAGCGGTTAGGGCTACAGTAGCTTGTTTGGTTTCTGCAGCTCACGTCGTCGCATTTTCTAACCCGTTTCTTTGCAATTCGAATCTCTTCAACTCTCGGCTTTTGCATCCACAGCTCCGTTTCCTTCCCTCCATCATCTTCATAAATCTAACTAGATCCTGCACCTAGCTATGTCGGCTCTCGAAAAAAGAAAAAAAAACTCATTTCATCTTACCTGTTTCCATCCAACCCTCACCCCTTTAAAAACAAACAACCCTTAGATCGCCCTTCCTTGCCTCCTCGTTTCTTTTCTAAAACTCCCCATCCATTTTATTGCACCCATTATCCTAATAGCCTAAGCCATATATAAAGCCCCCGGTTCGTGAATTTCCTTGCCGTCCTTGACGCATTCGCTATTGTGGTCTCACAACCTCTTGATCAGGGAAGTGAGGGTTCGTTCGTTGCTCGCGGCTGCAGTTTTCGTGCCTCCTCCTTAAAGCTATATTGATGGCGTTCAAGCTTATCTACATATCGTGAGAGCTTCGGTTTTGATGGGTTGGGATACCGTTTTCTGGTCGTTGGACTTGGATCTATATATCTTCAGAAGTGCAGGAGGAGAATATTTGACTGGATGCTATCAAACCCCCTGTACAATAAAATAAGCCCTGCGGGTTTGCAGTACGTTTTGCGCTGAGGATGTGTTTGCGTACGAGTTTTTTGGACGGGCTTGGGGATAAGATCGGGGGAATGTGAGGTTGAGGGGGGGGGGATTTGATCTAGTGGTGTGGAAAGGTTTGGGGTTGTGGTGTGGTGGTGGAGGGTTTGAGACTGAAAACGCTGGGTGGTGTATGTAGTAGGGGGGAATTGGTGGGAGATACAGTATACGTTTCGATGTCCCTTCCACCACACACCCCCCCAGCTCATCTACAGTATCTCCACCAATCCTTCGCTTCCGAAATCCGCCCCTCTAGCCTCACCAACCCTTTCATCCCCCTCCCGTCTTACGCACCGCCCTCGGCCCCCATGCATCCCCCATGCATCTTCCATCCACCCTTTTGCCGGAAATAAGAAACAATTGTACTCAACACATACTTTCTACTACATTCTTCGCTGGCGAAGAGGAAGAGGGGTGAATGAAGAAATTTGGCGTTTGGTCATGAGAGACGGGTGAGGAATCCAGGGTGGCTTTGAAAGACGAGAATGTTGATGCGCTCGCTAAGACGAAAGCACCAAGAGACGAGGTTACCAAAAAAGCTGAACGGGATCCTTCCTCTCGCCTCAGCAATCCTTCCTATCTACCTTCCGCCATCCGCCATCCTCACCCTCATGCCTCGCTCACCCACCCGTCCCCTCAAAAGCCGTTCAATAAATTCAAATAAAAGAAGCTACTCCTCTGCGTCGAAAGAGATAAGGCGAAAAAGGATGAGTTGGGTTTACAGCAGGGGGCCGGGTGGATGGCGGGGAGGTGGTTTGTTTGAGGGGGTAGATGGTTAAGTTTGTAGAAAGGTCGTTGTCGAGAGACGAGGGTGTTCTCAATATATTCTTTCTTCTTCGAGCCTGCGTGAAATTATACACGTCCTTCTTCTTCCAGCGTAAATGTTGCAAAGAAGGTTTTCTGCGGATCCTTGTGTTCAAAGCGGCAAGGGGAGATACTGGATATGTTTTATGATGGGTGAGGTTTGGAATGGGAGATTTGAGGTGATGCTGTGGTTCTGAAAGGAGATGGGTGACGGCAGGGTGGATGGTGGGGAGTTAGGGTTGGGTGAAATTATTGGTGCAACACCTTTTCTTACATGTACGTCCCGTACTACCTGATTGTAGGCCCAAATTTCGGTTATCATGAGGCGAATTCGGACGTGTGACAGAATTTGATAATCGAATGGACATCACCAACATTTATCTCAGCTACACCTTCATGTAGAATATCAAAACCAATGACAGAGATTTAACGTCCCAAAGCTCCTTGGGATACCTGAAGAATATAAGATCTTTGGAAAGGTCTATATCCAAGTACTGAAGTGGCGTCGTATGCAGCTCTGAATGTATTTGAGAACACCTTGTGGCTTCAAGCCTCTGAAACGTGTTTTCTCTCTTAATTCTCCAAAAATGTCTGTAGTAGTAGAATGAACTATAAGTCATATAGAGCCGGAAAGTTTTGTTTGTTTTGGCCGCTGTATCCCTCCTCCTGGCTGCAATTTGCCATTGTCACACATGGGCTAGAGCAAACAAAACTTTCCGCCTCTATGCATAACTTATGACACCATTCTCTTACTTGTAGAGCGGTTTCTTGGAATCAAAAGTCTTCATTCTAAGTAAGGATGCCTAGAAACACAGGTGTGGGCCAATTTCCTTTTCTGGTCATGATGTATAGCAGACCGAACAATATAATCAACATTTGTTTTAGAGATTGTTGATGCAACGTTACCGTAGAGGTGTTTCGTCTTGTATGGAAAGGTCATATCGAGCGCAACGCTCCGCATAATTCTTATGTGTTTCCATAACGGTATGCTCTTCTAAGTAAACCTATGAGAGATTCCATGTGGTTTATCACCGCGTGATTTGTTATTAGATCTGTAAGATTTCTTAGCTCTCCTAAATTATACAGGAGGTTCGTAGTCGTCATAAGATCCAGGGTGTTCTAGGTTGACTTGATCATACTGGCCAGACCCAGTCCTTGTCGTGGTGCTCTGCGTTACTCTAGCTCGGGATCTCTTTGCTTCGGCGGCTGTAATGATAGTGCATTGAGCCTGGAGTTCGAACCACGAGCCAGTGTAGGATCCGTTGTCTGACCTTAGGTTCGACCTCTGAGCGGTCGTTGATGGGCATCTAGAGGTGAGAGCTTAAAATACAGACCATGTACGAGGGCCTTAGGTTATTGCTCGCAAACTCCTATCACCTGAGCTATTTAAAGCATGGTTGGAGCTGGACAGAGACTTGGGTGATCTGCGAGCTCATACAGTAGACTTCTGCTTTGACCCCAAACGGGGGCCCATGAGCCATTCCCCTAACTGGTGGGTCTTGAAGCATGGCGAAGTCTGACTCTGGTCTAGGTTCTAGATTAGACAGCTCACCGTCTTTTACTCGGACTAAAATCCATACTGTAATTTCTTCGAGCTGGCAAACCCCACAGGTTGGCCATGGGACCACTTTTTCTCAAATTATATTGTATCAAGCGGCCTAGGTGTCTGATGGAGGCTCTGCCTGAGGCATGCAAGCTCATGTATATGACGGCTAAGTCGGTTTGAGGTCGGACGAATGGCAGTCGAGAAGACCTATCTAGATAGAATGTGCATACATTCCAGTAGCATGTTGAACTCCATAGGACCCTACAGCGGCCCCAGATTAAATGATGCGGGAGAAAGAGATGGGCAAGGTGCAGGTGGCCAAACGAAGAAATCTGTCTTTCTAGAAGGGTCTTGCCCAATAGGATATCAATTCCCCCAGATTCTTACCATGGACCAGGTCTGTGGCGCCTACGAGACGACTCGGCATTGATTTTGAGTCTGACCAACAGACGCTACAGGGGAAGGAGGTAAAGCCACATGGATGACTATGGTCACCAGACCACCACGACAGGCAAGACGTTTGCAATGCTCGAGCCACTACTGGGTGCCTCTGCAGAAGACAATGGGAAAAGAAAGGGGTGCATACGGAAATCGGGGCTGGTAAGGGAACCAAGCAGCGAAAGTTTCTTATCTGACATTCAAGACCAGGCGAAAAGGCGAAGGCCTATGGAATAGCGTACCATCAGTGCACCTTCTAAGGGTTGTAACTCTGGGTGAAGCTTCGCCTCCACTTTGATGGGTGCCAAGGTCACTCCAAACCCCGATCTCCGACTTAGGCTCATCATCAACAACAACTCCTGACCGCAGTCGCTGCGGTTGTAAACCGACCACTAAAAACGATGCGTGACCTGAACGGCTTTCTGAGTGGTCAGTGCATCTTACGGCGCTATGAGGGCGATCGCTGCAAACGGAGACGAGGTGGGCCAGAAGATCGACGCCAGCATGGTGTTCATTGTATGGTACAAGCGTTTTTCCAACAGCCAAAAGTCCAGCAAGGAGAACATCGTCAGCATGACCAGAGAAGGGTTTATCCGAGGATGCTGAAAGCAATGACTAGTGGTCATTCACGCTCCCTAGGACACTATGAAGGATCTTGATACCAAAGATCGGCTCCAACCGACAATAAGAGCACCGAGCGATCGAGGGGATGGACAAGGCAAGACATATCTACCGTTACGGCTCCTCGCGTCGGTAGAACGATCCGAAGACATGAACTGTCCAGTAGTAGTACTGTAGTAGTAGTAGTAGTAGTAGTAGTAGTACTACTACTACTCAAAGCAAGCATGTTACCCAGAGCGCATATCAAAGTCTTGAAACAGATCGTTTTGATTGGTTCTCGCAGCGATTCATGATCTCTGTAGGCTGTAGGTTATCGTCGGTGCATCGCGGGTATACCGGGTCATAGAGATGCAAGTGGTGACCGGCATGTCACACCATACAGGCTGCTGACGATGAATGTGCAACGGGCTACCATCCATACTATACTACGGAGCACAGTACATAGGTAGTACTCCGTACTATCTCATTGATGGTGCCTATCAAGAAGGTCAGAGAGTAAAGATGTTAGTGCCACTAGTACTTGTCACCCTCGACCAGTGATGAACATGGATCATCCCCCACAACCGGGGTCTATCTAATCATCACGGTATTCCCACGGTTGTGCACGGATATAAAAAGGTTCAGCATCCGAAAAGCCCCAATTCGAATGATCTGCAAGTATTTGACTTTCCTGCAAGCGATCGATCGAGGAGATCAGCCAAGCGAGCTTAAAGGGATTTGGTGCGCCGAACGGTTAGCCGCAAAGTTTAAAGAACGAGCCACCGAGCTTGGCGGATGGGAAGGACAACGCGAGTCATGTCCAGTGCTTCGAAAATTACAGATACTACTATGTACAGCTCGGTACTAGTATCGTTGGTGTTGGGGATGTGGGGCTTGAAGTCTACGATGAAACGTTATTTATTAAACGTACAGCGTACGGGAAAGGAGCACCGTATACGGCATGCACACAGTATGATGGTTCGACGGAAGGAGAAGAGGTCCTTGCCATGCTGGTGCGCGACTCGATAGTTGATAGGCTTGAAGCTGCTCTTCTCCCGGTACTGCGCGTCTGCTGCGATGCGAACGAATCTTCTGTGACTTTGTACCGAATGAAATTAAATTCCCAGTTCTGCCACAGGCTCCAACTGGTAAAATACCTAACGTCGATGCATGCACGACCTAGCTGGCTGCAGTACTTGACCGTATGGCGGAATTGGGAACCCCTGTATGCACCAACGACGACCCCAATGTTGAGAACTGCTAGCGTCGAAACCGGAGGGACTGTAAGATTCAGTGAGACCGTCGGGGCGGCTTGAGGCTGCAGATCCAACAACGGGAGAGCGGAATTGTCTGCGCGGGGGGGGGAGCTTCGAGTACCTTACCTTACGGAATACCTTACGGACTATACGTAGCGCTACCTAAGGTATTCGTATCCGTTCCGTTCGGGGCTGATTGCGCACCCAACTTTGAGAAGCATTCAAGAAGCCTTGGCATGCTCGATCTTTGGCCACCAATCATACCGCGTAACTGGGGGTGGGGGTTGATCAACGAAGAAACTGACTTGCAAAGCCATCATGACCGTCCATCTCCTCAAATAGTGTAGTAGGGATTACTCTTTGCCAACGTCGTACGATACAGTACCGATGAACTCTGGTTGAAGACTGCTGCCAAAGGAGGTCGCTAGAACCGGAGTAGTGTCTGGGCTTTGCCTAGTGAGACATTTTGTTTGCATGAACTTCTTTTAGAGCTTCTCTCGGTCCGCCCAAGCCTAACTTACCTTAAGATTCGAACCAGAACGTGTGAATCTTGGTTGCGATGAGACACGGAACGTTGTGACGAAAGGGCTTTTGCTCGGGAAGATAAGGTAGAATAATCAATTGGGCATGTACGGAGTACTCCGTCCCTACCTTATCCCATTGAATTTCGACTGATGCACGCCGAGATGGTGGCTTGTCTTTCTGCAGCATCTGGTATCCATCAGTACGGTAAGGTATCAGTGGCACACCATCGTTCATGAAGGTGGCGTGGGTGGTGGGGCGACTGTATTATTCGCTTGGCTTCGAGATAGGTAGCGAATCAGAGATGTAACGTAAGAAACCCGCCACCGGTGTCTGTGTAACGTTCGTGGATTACCTAAGGTACAGTAGCCCCCCGGCCTCTTGGTGAGCCCATTCTCGCGGTCCAGGGTGAAGGTGGAGCGCTTGGGACGGGTGTGATTGGTCCCTCAAGTAGGGGAGCGACTCCCTAGTCCCTAGCTTTCGTCGTCCCGCATCCTTTGACCCCACTAAGGCAGGTAAATCCCCAGCTAAGGAATAGGCGGTGACTTTTGCTCGGCCGCCTATGGATCGCCCCGAAAATGCTCCCCCTCTGGAGTCGAGGGTACTGGACTTCCGTAACGGTTCAATCAACGCCTTGGGGAGTTTGGTTCTTGTTACGGAGTAGGTAGCTGTTTGTTACCTTGGCGGCGAGCGTACTATACAGTACGGTAGTAAGGTAATCGTACACCATAAGAATCTCAGTGACGCTTGCCCTAGCTTGTGGTTTCCATACGGATTACCATACCTACTGCTGCGGTGTGTCTTCCACCTCAGCCGTGTTCATCCTCCTTTCTATTCGCCCCATGCTTTGTGGTCGATGGTTCTTGCAAAAGACCTCCACTGATTTGCTTCCTTCTCAGACTTGAGTCTATCACTCGTCCGGAGGGCGAACGTTCTTCAACCTGCGATAATCAAAATTCCCCCACGATTGGGCTCGCGGGAATCGAAATTCGGCATCCCGACAACCACTCAGCCAGTCGTCGCACCCTTCATCTTCCCCCTTCTCACCCCATATATTTTAGCACTCTTGGAACTCGACATCTGCATCGTCCTCGATTGCATTCTGATATTCCTATCGTAATATTCTACAACCACAAGCCGTCTCTTAATCATCGATCGCATCGCGCCGTAAGTTGAGTTTCTGTCGCTTGTCCCACCATCTTGGTCCTTCGTTTCCGACAAGCAAATACGAATGTCTTGGGAACCCAGCGGCTTGGTATCTTACAGTTCACCAGGAATCATCGCTCGAGTCCATCAGCCGTTGACGTGAAGATATTATCGCTCTATCGCTCGCTGCAATTGTTCGTAACGTATATTTGTTCAAGGAGTCAAGCCGAATATAGGCATTGATTCATACACCATCGCAATTACTCGGCTGGCGAAAGGCATAAGCGACACACTCCGTGCCGTTCGGAATCTTCAGCGTTACTTCTAGGGTACTCGGTAGTTGGATCCGATCGTTGGATATAATTTGGAAGAGCTTCCAGCATGGCGAGTGTTCTGGCGGTTAGCAATGAGACGAAGAGCTCAATGAGTCGGGTGACGAAGGAGGGAAGGCAGTTGACGTACGAAATGGAGGTTATCCAACAGCCGGAACGAGCCCGAGCATGTGGTTCGGGAGCAAAGTGTCCGTGCTGTTCGTCCTATACGTGAATGATCTCCCGACTGACAATCATGTAGCCTCCGCAGATCGCCGTCCGGTGGATCCTCCGCCGGTTGTTCAGCTTCGTATATTTGAAGGAGAAGCGAAAACCGACATTACTTTCTCATACAATGCCAACTTCTTCCTCTACACTACACTTGAATCTGCGCGCCAAATCGCGCAAGGACGTGTCCCCCAAGCACCGACTCCATTTCCAGTCTTGACCGGCATGCCCGTTGCTGGTATGGCATACCTTGACCGACCCGATCCTGCTGGCTATTTCATCTTTCCGGACTTGTCCGTCCGCCACGAGGGTAAATACCGGCTGAGCTTCAACCTGTTCGAGGAACTCAAAGAGACCAGGGACGCGGATAACGAGTCTGCAACGCCGAGCCCGAATATCGAGGACCGAAAACCTTCGCAAATGACTCCAATGTCGGCAAGAGATCATGTCCACTTCCGTCTCGAAGTCAAGTCGGTGCCCTTTAATGTCTTTAGTGCCAAGAAGTTCCCTGGTCTCGCAGAGAGCACCCAGCTTAGCCGTGTGGTTGCAGAGCAGGGCTGTCGCGTACGGATCAGGCGGGATGTCCGCATGAGGAGACGGGACACTAAGGCTAACCAAGGTTATGACGAGTTCGACGAAGAGAATGCCTATGCACGGTCTGATCGATATGTCACACCAGACATGTATGCAAAGTCCCAAATACCAGATCGTCCACGGTCATCGAGTCACGGAAGTGTGGATGTTCCAACGCCGTACAGTGTGGAGCCACGCCGGCTCTCGGCGCAAGACTTGAATTTCTTCAATCAACCCAACTACCAACAGCCTCCTCCGCCGGTACAGCCAGCTCAGCCAGCGAACACCAACTACACATCTCATCTTTCATTTGGTGTCCCCAACAACAATCAATATGCCGCGCCTACATTTCAGCCACCTCCTGCGCCAGCACCTCAACCAGTACAGAACTACATGCCGAATGGCAATGGCTTTCAATACCCCGCCACCCACACTCGTCAGATGTCTGTTCCGAGAAACAACTATGGGATTCAACAGCCCCAGGCACCTCAACAGCCACAGTTTCCGCAAGCTCAACCATACGTCGACACCAAGGATTATCGTCCCCACAATGATTACCACCGTGCTACAGGTCTCATGAACAACCCGATCTACCCATCGCAAGTAAACTCTTATCCTCCTGTGGAGAATCGTGCACCTCCCGTGCAGCAAACATGGTACCCACAGCCTGCCCCGGCTCCTGTGCCGAGAGCCGCAACGCCCGTCAGCGGACAAGTGCTCCCACCATTGAAGACCCTCCATCCACCGCTCGAGAGAAAGCACGAGCCAGCTCTACCCGCATCCGCAGTGCCGGTATCAAGCATTGCACCTTCGACTCCCAGCTACGACAGCCTGCAGAGTAAGTTCACTCCGTACTCGGCCACTCCACAATCTGCCACCAGCACATCACACCTCGGCAAACGTTCGTTCGGCACAGTCTTTGACTCGGCTCACCTGAACCAGCCCATGCACAGCGGGATGCGGCCAAGTAACCAAGGCCAAGACGTTGTTCAGGTCGAGACGGATGAGGGTCTAGTAGAGGAGGATTATGATCAGGATTTCAAGAAGCTTCTGTCGTACAAGCGCGCGGATGGCACCCAGCAGTTGAAGAAATGTCCTTCCCCTATATCCGAATGACTGCCTGGAGCCACCTTTTTTCACTTTCGTACAGCCAGTAAGCTTTGAGCAACGATTATCACACACCGCCTGAATGGACGAATACGCCTGGTCGGATAAAATTGGGTGTTGCAGCGCAAATGGTTCCGTTTTACTTGATTCCCAGCGCTGGCGGTAACGATTCAACCATGTCTTCAACGGGGTCTCCTTCCGCCATTTGAGCGTATGTCGTTCTTGATGTCCTTTTCCATGTACTTTCCCCCACACACATCTAAGTTTCCAGCATCATCGATACCTTTGCGTATACCACCAACATCTAACATGCTCGTTCTTGCATTCGGCGGATACCCCTTCTCGCCTGTCTTTTGCATCTGGGCGGGCCGTTTGTTTAAGAAAAGACACAGTCGCTATTGTGGGAGGAGGATTGTAAATCAAAAGTATAGTTCCTTTGGAGAGGAGGGGTTATTGGATTTTATATTGAGGCGGGGCTTTGGTAGGGATCGGGATAGGTTGGATAATGAGAGTGGGGGTCTCTTATACAGGGTTAATTTTAGGGATTGGGTTTTTGGAGTTGGGCAAGGAATCTCTGTCAAACCAGCTATTCGGGCTTCTCAATGCTTGGTGACTAGATCTTGCTGCATCTCCTTAGTTCGCCCCTTCTGTCTATATCGCCCCTTCCCAATAGTCCTCTCTTCATGTTATTTGGAAATGCTTTCCAGAACAACCAAATAGCCCTTTGATCTTAACCCCTCCCTCGTTCCTCGCCCGTCCACCCAAAAGCAAAAAACACCAATCCCCCAGCATCTCAACACTCCCTCCCCACCTCTTAAATCTCCATCAAAACCCCAAACCCCCATCCTCTTATCCCAACTCGCGAGGCGTTGTTGTTGTTGTTATTGTTGGTGGTGGGGGGCGCCGGTTTTTTTTTCTTCGTCGGCGAGGGGGGACGTTTGTTGTGAGAAGGTTGGTGAGTGGGTTAGGTAGATAGGGGGTTTTCTGCAGGATGGGGAGGAAGGGATATTACAGAGGGTTGTTTTTTGGGGGTTTTGGGGTTTGAGCTTTTGGTGTTGTGGTGGTGGTGGTGATGCATAGATGGTGGTGGTGATGGGGGGGGGTGGGGGGGGGGGGTTGAAGCAAGGGGGGTTGGTTAAGGGATTTTTGGAAGGTCGTGGGTTGTAGATTGTGGAAGAAGGGGGTGGGAGGGTGGTGGTGGGTTTGAGGGTTAGGGGATGATGGTTCAGGGGTAAGGGGGATATTTCCTGGTTTTATATTAGTGGATAGATATAGGCGGAAAGGAGAGGAGGAGGAGGAGAGGAGGAGGAGGAGGAGGAGAAGGAGGAGGAGGAGGATAATGGGAAGGCGGCTGGCAGCTGGTAGCTGAGAAGGGGTGAAGGGTGAAGGAGATGTTGGATCTCTTCGAAAATGAGGATCGGTGAAGCTGGAAGAACGAACGGTAGGCAAAACGCATCGAGCCGTTCGTTACACACCATCCACCCAGCCCAGCCAAACCAGCCGACATGATCCAAAAAAAACAGCAAATTCTGCAATGTCAAAAAAAACACCAATATCTTATGTACTGTAGTCAAGGCCTAGAATTGAACATTTTGACATGGTGACATGATGAAAGAGTTACTAACCACCCTCCCCACCCTCATGACCATCATCCCTCAGTCGCCCTTTTCAATTCCCTCCGCCATTCACATTCACATTCACACACACACACACCCTACACACACATTCACGCACACACACGCGCACACACACAAACCCTACACACCCAACACACCCCACGAACATCCTCAACCTAGCAACCAATCGTAGAAAACGCAGTAGTACCATTCGATAGACCGCGGAGACCGAGGTAAAGAGCATGCATAGCTAGGTAACATGGGATGCGGATACGGGGGAAAAAAATCTCTTTTTTTGGGGGGGATGGGAAGAGGAGGGAGGGAGTGGGATGCGAGGTTTGAAATATATATATATATATAGAAGGGAAGATTTGAGGGAGATGGGAGATGGGAGATGGGAGAGGGGAGATGTTGGGTGAGTTGCGGGTAGAAAGTATGGAGAGCGAGTGAGCTTACATGTAAAGAAGAAGATGAAGAAAAAAAGGGGAGTAGAATACCGCATTTGGGAAAGACCGAAGCAAACTTCTGAGGAAAGGGGGAGATGTGTGATGAAATGTATACAAGGATCCAATGAATACCGAGCTGCGTCAAGCATATTCAATCCATTTCCATCATCGCTCATCATGGGAAAACGTGTTCGAAGTACAGTATGTAACCAGACCACCCCTTGTTTCGTAAATACAGAATCTATCCTCGGATCATTGAACAGTATCAACCCGACGACATATCGACTTCCACCATCTCATGAATCATCAACCCCTTTCCAATCTGGCCTGAACACAAATATGCCTGCTGCTACGCCGGAAAATGGCAACGCTCAAAAACTTCAAAGTGGCTCGCTAGAATCGCAGGATCACTGGCAATTTGGTTTGCTATGTTCATAAAGACGACCGAATCTTCCCGTCGTCAATCGTCAAAGGTAGTATGTTCCGAGGTGAGTCGAGATATCTGAACGTTTGTGTTTGGCCTCATGCCAAGGAAAACCCGAGAAATATCGACGCTCGGTCGCTAGAAGTGTAAGAAATTTGTCAATTTGTGCTTGTACTGGATGTACTGTACTGCTGCCTGACTGGAAGAGTGAGCAAGGCAGTGCTGGTCAAGGCATTCGTCTAGTCGGACAGTAGGCTATGCTGGCAACGTGCCACTACTCCGAGTAAATATGCAGGGACGGCAATTCTAAAAGACGTCTTCGGGCCACTCGAAATCTTCTTTTTGAATACTAGGTAGTGGCTTGTCTGCATGTTTTGCTGTAGCATTGGCCTTACTATTTAACAGGGACTCCGGCAGCGGAGCCACTGTGTCGTGTCCCTCGGAGTCTACCGTCGCCGCATCTTCCTCTTCTTTTGGCTCGACCTCGATCGCACGTCTCTTAGGCGAGATCAAACTAGGTGGCGGCGGAGATATTCCACGCTTTGCCTTTCGAGCCCGTGTCTTTTTTGGAGACGCAGAAAGTGGAGGCGCGAGGAAAGGAGAGGCTGGACGGTCATGGTGGGAAAGCGATGTATGGTCTGTCTTTTTCTTGTTCGCGGGAAGGTTGGCAATGTAATCGTCCAATTGAGATTCACTCATAGAAGGGTAAAGGGTACGTAGGTTGATGATGTCGTCTGAGGGTTTGCCAAAGGGGAGCTTGCTGTCAGAGACTGGGCGCATGGAAAGTATTTTGGCTTGATCAATCTCCATCAGATCGAAGACCTTCGGGTTCGTAGGAAGCGGTGGCACAGGATCGAGTGTTCTTCGAGAAGAGATCCTACGTGGACCATTTGGTGTCACGTTTGTCTCATTGCGAGACTTGACAAAATCGATAGCAGTGGGGTTTTCGATCTTCTGCGACTTCCGAGAGCGTACAGATGCTTTCCTGGTAACGTCCTTTCCGGCAGGGTCAAAGTCAGAACCGCATGTATCTTCATAGTTACGACCAGGCTTGAACAGAGCGTCGTCACTCTTACGCTTCCTTGAAAGCGAGCTTCTCGAGACTGAAAACTTGAGTTCACTTTGAAGCTGAGCATTGACTTGAGGTGTCACATCACGCCCGTAATTTGGGCCTAAGTCTCTCGTAGAGTTGCTCTTATCATAGAATCTGACTTCATTTCCCCCCTCTAAGTCCTTACTGCCACCAAGACTGTTGAGAATACGCTGGGACGGTAGAGAAGGTAGAGCACCAGGCTTAAAAGGCTTCGAACCTCGCTTGGATGGCTCCTGAAGCCCATCAAGCTCTCGACGAGCTCTCTCCAGCTTCGTTTCCAGGTCACTCACTCTCTTGGTCAGCTTCTGCTGTTTGACAAGCTCCTGTTTTGACGGCTGGTTCCGCAATGGTTGAGCAGTCACTGCTGTACTCGCTGTAGCGTCAATCTCAATGGACGGCAGGGGAAGCGAGATTTCAGATTGCGCTCTCTTCGTTGGCGACAAGTGAAAATGCGACTTAATCCTTTTTAGATCCTGAAAAGAGGGCTTGTGAAGATTTAATGACGACCTACGACCCGTACTTATACCACCCATAGGACTTGGGGATCGACCAGGTCCTGGTATAAGCGGAGGTGGCATTAATGCTTCGGCAGGAATAGTTACCAGATTGTCTTTGCTTCGTTCTGTTGATGACGGGTATCCATCCATGTCGACGCCAGAGTCACGAAACGGAGCCTCTCGAGGAACGACATCCTCGTACCTGATTGTTGGTAAGTCTTTGCTCGCTCTGCCTACCGAAGGAGCTTTTGTCCCTTTGAATCCACTCTTCTTCAGCTCTGCGTATGCCATTTCTGCTTTGGCTTGGCGTTCCTGCAGAACAGTCTTTTCGGGAGGTTTCGAATCTTCTGTCTCTTTCCAGATGCCATTGATCCCCTGCCACATATTGGCTGGGTTGAAAGCGTTGACAATGGCTTTACCAAAACGAAACATGCCTGAGTGCTTTGATGAGATGATCCCAGCGTCGTAGAATGTATCCGTCTCTTGCTTGTCGGTAACTTGTTCCCGTGATAGAAATGTAGCTCCAGCAGGTGTCATATACCGATCCATTGCCTCCTCTTCGTGCATGTACGCACTTGGAGGTTTCTGACTGACACGATCATTCATGCTACCCTCAAGAAACCTCGAATCTCGAGCTGTGGTGGATGGTTTGCGTTTCTGGTGAGGCGATAGTGATTTCTTTGCTGGTTTGGAGCTACCACTGCGGGCCCTGGCCTGCTCAGCAGGGTCTTTAAGCGGCCACTCAGAGGCTCGACTTCTCTTGGAGACGTGTAGTAGCTTGCCATGATTTGTTTCCTGTAAGATCTGATCACGGATCGGTTCAGAAGTACTCGAAGGGTTATAGCTATGCGGTCTCTTTCGAGGGTTCGTCCACGAAATAGAAGACTGTCGGTTCTGTTGGGTTACGGGTTCCAACTCTTTTAGAGAAGAATGCCTTTTCGTCTGATGAATATCATTACTAGCCTATGAACGTCAGTAAGTTGTCAGTGATCGTTGCTACGTGGGAGGCTCGCTGCAGCGGGAATCTGCATGGTAAAGAGACCCACCTTCGGCCCGGTTGACCTCTTCGCCCCTGAACCGTCTTTATTCGAAGCCATACTGTCGACAACCTTGAAGGTGCTCCTATAAAGCAGGCACGGAATGCTTGAAAGCCCGTGCCTGCAATGGTAAGGACGTTATGTGAGGAACCGAAACATCAAATAATTGTGGGGTTTATTTGTCGAAGATTGAAATAAACACAACGGTCCGAGGGTCGCCCCCACAGCCTCGCGTAAATAAAGATTAGCTCCGGGTTGCCTACCCCTGAGTTACCGGCTCATGTGACGAATACCTTACTAGTTCAAGCAAGGTAATCATATAAAATTGGAATACTTTATCAGTTACTTCCAATGGTAGTAATCGCTGGTTGACGATAGGTACAGGCATATCTCCTCTTTGATTATTTTCATTCCTACATTTAGGTGTCGCCAAGTGAAGAGGTTGCTTTACATGCCCGCTATCCATTTTCTGTTTGCGGAGACCTCTTTTCTTTCTTCATTGTATCTGGTACCTCATCAGCTGCCGTGCCATTTGGGGATATTTTATCGCATCATCTTCCTTTTAGCCCAGGGTCATGATTGAACACTACAATGCTGTCCAGGATCTTCGTGTACAGCTACCAACTTTACGAGCAGCCCGTAGATGAGCTTGCTGGATGGTTTCTCGAAATTGCTGATATGTGTGGATGTGACATCATGTTATGCAAGGAGTCGCATGATAGCAATCCAGAAGGCGTCCCGGATTCTTTTTATATTCTGTGCGGTCCACTCCGTTGACTCAAGCCACTCTCAGTCTCCCAGAGATGAGTTCAATTACGAAATAGCCGATATTGCTCAGGGGCGTCATATGCCCACAGAATACTTACTCAACGCTTTCCGTGATATGCTACAGCCTCGCGTACTACCGCAGCTCAATAAGGAGACTTTCGGCGTTTCCCATCCTAAACGTCCTAGGAATATACTATTATTCCGGAAAACCTGCAGAAGAGAAATTATGATCGTGCCATTGCCTGAATCATTTCTTCTACTACAAGTGCAGTCGCTGATGTTTGGCCTAGAAGAGCTGACTAGGGGTCTAAGGAACCTGTACCGCACGGAGAAGTCTACCATTTGGCTTTGTTTTGCTATGAAGATATTCTTCGACATCAACCACTTTCATCGTGCGGAGAGTGGAAAAGCATTTGACGAGCTAAAGGCTATTGTGCACGCTGCTAAAATCCGCTTACATCAAATGATTTCCGTAACTGCACGGCTCAGCAGAGCCCCAAATGGAATGATGATCCGATTCGAAACGACACACTTTCGTCGAAGAATGGATTATCAGCGACGCACTTGATAGGACGAGACGACACTACTGCAAGCCCGCTCACGATTGCATAGGGAATGTTGACCCTTCCGTCTGAAGCTACAGCATCCGATTCTATGCGGTGTCACATAGTTCTCACTTATGATAATGATGCACGACGTTGATATTGCGGTATCGAAGGCTTTGCGGTCCATTTTGCATGTGTCACATCTCTACAACGCAGTTCAGCAGATGTCTATCTTGAAAGTCGATTGGCCGGTTCTTGATATTTTAATATTCTTAAACACTCCTGAAACTTTTTGCGCAAGAGGTCTTCCAACGACTCTAGAGGATTGCATAAAGAAACATTAATTAATGGCGGAAGAAGCGCCAGAGAACTTCGCCCAAAGATGGATATGCTAGGAAAGATATGAGAGCAACGTTGGAGAAAAACAACCGCCTTTTTCTGAGAGCGGCCTACGAGACTATGCTTATCATATTCCCACTATCACGGTCTTCTGATAGCACTATACCACTAAAGGCCCCATAAATTAGACAATCGAAAACTGCGAGTCTCTGCTTCGCTGGACTAATAACATTAACATTTGGCCGTAAGCCACCCGGAGGCATTGGTAGAAACCTCATCAACTCACTTGGCTCCAGCTTTTATTTTCTCTTCAGTACACCATGGCAAATGAAGTCGTAGGCCTCGTTTCTACGTACCCCGACGTGCATCATCATTGCAAGGATCTCCTGCATGCAATGAAAACGCAATTACATGAAAACTTGTCGAGTAATCTGGGCTGGAGTATACCACTCGCCAAGACGACGTTTCGAGCATAGTCGGGCATATCCTCACGACAGCTTCAATAAGCCATGGATCAGCTCCGCCAATGTCTGAGGCTAGGATCGAGGCGTTGAGGGATCAGATCCTCTCGGTAGCGAGTGCAGCGGTGAAGAAGCCTGCCACAGGTTACATGAGGGAGATTATCATGGAGGAAGCGGAGAGTCGACTCGCATGCTCCGATTGTGATGGTTGCGCGTTGTATGGAGTAGTAGTAAGGTAGGTATAGAATGTTCCTAGACATCCTTAAGAGAGATGAGCACTTTAGCGCTGACAGTAACCGTTCTGTCAAACAATTGGCATGCAATACGTCCATCTTTATTAGGCACATCTCACGGCTACCGTTCCGTTGCCGTTTCGAATCATAGTTATATTCATCCCAGGAGGTCACATAAGTTCCTGCATCCTAAGTCGTAGACCCGAAAAAGACCTGATTTCCTAGGCGCTCATGCGGTGAACAGAAACACAATCTCTCCTGAAGGAAAACATTCTTTTCCAGGTGCCTCTTTCATCCGTGGAACATTCACTTCTCTTGTAGAGGGTTCCCCTCCCAAGTGGTTAGTTCTCCACTCGGATTTCCGCCCTTGATGTCCAAGTGGAAATTTCTTGCTCTTCCAGGGACTTACGTTGTAGAGGTGAAGATGGACTGTTAAGTGGAATGCAGAAGCCAGCGAATTGTATATTTAGAATCATCAGCGGAAAAATGTCCTTGCCTTTCATACCTCCGGCGTGACAGATCTCGACACAGTAAAGTGAGTTCATGATATGCTCTTTACGCTATTCCTTCAATACTGACTTCCTCCCCCAATCCAATCACCGATTCCTCCTCCCACCAACCCCTAAACTCCCTCAACCTCCTCGTTCTCTCTTTTGCCATCCTCTTCCCCTCCCCCGTCTTCATCATCCCCTCCAATTTCTCCAACTTCTCCGTAAAATGCTCTATTGTCTCCTCCATGCCTCGGCTACCTTTCGCCCCACCATAGGTAAACGTCCTACCTATTCCAACAGCACCAATTGCATCAAGCCTATCCGCGTCTTGTACGATAGCCAGCTCTGGGTGGGCGAGCAGGGTGCGTTGGGTTAATAAGGGATTTTTTCTTTCCGCGCTGTAAGATACGCCCGAAACAACAGCCTGCACGGCTCCCGCGAGCTCGGTTCCCGCACCAAAGGAGAGCAGTTTCCTTTGCACTAAAGTGTTCAGATCCTCACCGCTTGTACGAGAAGAGGAGATGTATTTGCGGTCTCCAACGTCATGCAGGAGTGCCGCAAGCGTGATAATGGTAGGATTATAAGTTATGGAGGGGTGGGTAGCTTGCTCGACGTGTAGGAGGTGGTGGGAGAGGCCGAGGACGCGCTGGATGTGGGCGTAATCATGGGAGGCGTCGAAGTGGGGTTGGGACATGTAGGTGCGAACGAAGGAGGTTGTGGAGGTAATCAGGGGTGTCGATATGGGATTAGAAAGAGGAGAAGGGAGGGTGCTGGAGGAGGGCAGTGAGGGAGCATGTTGGGTCGTGGATGGCTGGGAAGCAGGGTAGGTGGAAGTGGTTTGGTCGGGGGAGAAGTCCATATTGGTAAGGGTCGATTGAGTTGACAACAATAAATATCCGATGGGTCACCAAACTGTTGAACGTAGGCTAGGGACCTCGATGAGAGTTATTAGTATGCACTCGAACTGAGAAGGTTTGGAAGTAAGTTGTTGTTGGCAAGATAGCAATTGATTCCGACTTAGTTGTGTAGTCGAGCTTTCAGACTTCATATCAACCATCAAAAGAATCTCAGAGACCTATAATGTCAGCATGCAATCTTGAACTGGCCCTGCGAAAGAGACAGGCCGCTCAGCTCTTTGCCAGGGACACAAAATCCGTTATCCTCACTCCAAATAATAATTTTATCTACAGTACGGAGTACAGTACCATACCTTAGATCTCTTTAGGGCAGTCGCCCTAGCTGCCGAAGCCCGCTAAGCCCTTTTCCTTTTCCGATAAACCCCGCAATCCAGAGCCGCCCTCGACGTAATAATGAAGCTCCACCCCTGCCGGCATCCATCACTCACGGACAATCATGACGATAGCCCCATCTAGTGCACCTGTGCCCCGCTCAATGTCTTCTCAACGTCGTTCGAATAGGTCCGAGGCATCTCCTCAAGTTCTCGCGTCAACAGCGGGGACATTCCAAGCCCTCGACATTTTCCAAAACAGTCTTCAACATGGCAGACAGCATGTCGACGGCTCAATCTCGATTGGCCCAAGTTAAAGACTTTGTGACTATGAACAAGACTGCCACCACCATTCCCTTCGATCCAGAAAGTACAAAGTTCCCCACCCGCAAGGAGGTTCCCCAGCGGTCAGATGCTCCCCCAGGAGCTGCTTGGGTATGGGGGAAGGATGACTATGTATGGGCAACGTCGATGATTGGTGTTACCAAGTACTAATGGCGACGATAGCTAGGCCGGTTGAACCTGCTCACTCCTACGAGAGTCAAGGCTGCCGCTGCAGAAATTAGGACCGGAGAGATGGTTTCGCTAAAGTACGACATAACTCCCTGTCGCTGCCATCCCGCTAAAACCGGACTCTCAGCTTGCCATTGAACATCCCAGAAGTTCCCGGCTTCGGTCGAGAATCCTTTCAGCATGAGATCAAGCCGCTTATGGAGAACATGGCCTACGACGACAAATATACTCTTAATACGCAAAGTGGTACTCAATGGGATGGCTTTAGACATGTTCGTCCTGACTTTTCACTCATATACTCTGTCAGAGTGCTAAGCCTTCACAGGTCGCTCATATGGCTTCCGCTACCTTCTACAACAACACCCATGGCGAAGATATCATAGGGCCCAAGGCAAATGACAAGTGTTCCATTCACCATTGGTCCGAGCATGGGATTGCAGGCCGTGGCGTCTTGCTGGACTACCGGTCCTACGCGCATAAGAAGGGCATACAATACGATTCATATGAAGCTCATCCAATCTCCTACCAAGAGCTCTATCAATGTGGCAAGGACCAGGGAATTGACATTCGTCCAGAAGCGCAAGGTGGAGATATAAAGCCTGGGGACATTCTGTTCGTCCGCAGTGGCTTTATCGAATCGTACTACAGCAAAACGTCTGAAGAGCGGAATCAACTAGCTGTACGCCCTCACCACTTCGGGCCAGACGACGGACAGAGATATGCTGGTGTCGCCCAAGAGGAGAAGATGCTGGATTGGTTGCATGACTGCTACTTTGCCGCTGTTGGTGGGGATGCTCCTGCTTTTGAGGCATGGCCATCCAATAAAGGTAAGAAGACACCATAATTTACACATGCATAGTTGACACCTTTCAGAGTACTACCTGCATGAGTACCTCCTTGCATTGTGGGGTAGCCCTATCGGCGAAATGGTTGATCTCGAGAAGCTTGCACAAAAATGTCGGGAAAGGAATAGGTGGTTCTTCTTTGTTACCAGTGCCCCGGCAAATGTTCCTGGTAAATACCTCTTAAAATCTTGCTGAGAAGCTCATCGCTGATATCGGAACACAGGTGGTGTCAGTACGCACGTGAATGGTACTGCGATATTCTGAAGTGGACCCTCGAATGTTCGACCCTGAGGATAGGTTCTATTCTGAACAATACGGTTGATAAATGACTGAGGCGAAAGACAACGGCTCTATCCTCACGATTTAGTCTGGTCCCATATCTTGTAAATAGTATTCTTCATGTTGAAACACTTCTTCAATTTTTTGATGTTCTTAACGCTTTGTCATATTCAACTTACTGATACCTTATGATGCAACCAATCCATGGTTTTATCCCAATCATGAATCTAAACGATTATCCATGAACGGGTGCCCTCATTGATGGCCCAACAAACCCCATGAATAAAGTGCGAACTTGGGCCTTCATCCATCGAGTACTCACTCCTATATATTAACTGACATATCAATCATGAAGCAATTCCCAGGTTATACTATGACTAGGCTAGCCGGCCGTCTTGCTGTCGTCTTCTTGCTCTATATAAGTTCCTGTAGGAAGTAGGAAGGAGTCCAGACAAGGTTTTCAATTAAGAACAACAAGAAAGGACGGAAAAAGGACAGAAGAGCACAATTTCAATCTCATGTTGTTGAGCATTCAATCGAGAGTATTGATATGAATTTAACGATTCGTGAGTATATTGTTTAATCAATGGACGGGTAGCTTACTGCCTCTGAATGGCAGGAAACTTCTTGTCGACAACTCGAGTCGTAGATGTAAGAGAATGGGTTTTGTGTCATGCATAGAAAGGTCACCAGTAAGTTTTGACCTTGTCCCACAGTAGCAAATTGCAACCGAGAACTGGGAATCCCTTACACAGTGGGACTTCGCCAAAATAAACAGAACTTTCTGCCTATATGTGTTGTAGTGAGTACTACATTATATTGGGTTCAATACGCCTAATGGCGCCGGTACAATGGTGTAATGGTTTTATATCTTTTTCTATATGCAGAACTAGCCTATTCTCTTAGATACTTTAGCGCATGGGTGGATTGAACATCAAATAGACCTGACAGGCAGCGAGCAAAGTCTGAGCCAACCCGAAGAAGACGGTCAGTAATAGAGCAATTGCAGCGAGCCAGAAGGTCCATCTCTGAACTCCTTTCCGTTTGTCCGTCCACCACTGATAGAGAGTACTCGGCTCTGCTTCATCCAGGGCATTCTTGATTATAGAAAGTCGCTCGCCCCAGTATTTGTATGTTCTGGGCAACCGGCCCTCGAGATGTAAGATCTGATTTCCGGCTTGTGGGTCCACTAAACCTAGCGGTATCCGTTAGTGAAGCTACACATATTCGCAACCCGGATGATATCTACTCCTTACCTCGCTGCTTCTCTGCTGCTTGCAATTGTCTTTCAAACCATTTTCTGCAGTCTCGGTTGACCCGTGAAGGCAACAGAAGAGCCAAGGTCTGCAGTGTTTCTGCCAGCAAATCTTTTGGCAGACACCCATCGGCTGTACCACTAACGAACGCATTGAGAACAGTTGCATGGTGGTAGAATCGGATGGATCTATCGTCCTCGTCAAGCAAGAGATGGTCTTGCAAGTCATCAGTCCAAACAATCTTGAAATTGCCAATATGCTCTAGCATTCGGGCATTGAGCATGTGAGGCCACCGTGGCTTTTCTAGTGCGTAAGGATGATGACGGGGAAATAGATTGGCGATCATTTGTTCTAAACTCCAGTCCTCTGGCCAGTAAGTGCTTGTCCTGATTCCAACATTCCACGACTGACGCCGCTGGACATTGAGCATTAACCAAAGGCGTATGGCGAGATCAATAGCGTCGTACTTCTGCCAATTTTCAGAGCTTGAGAAGTCAGAACTGGAGTCAAAAAACTCGAGGAGATCTCTACGGCGCCAGGAGTTTCGAGACTTGAGGTATTCCACAAGGGAAAGTAGATTGCGAAGAGTTCTGATGGGCAGATTTTTGCCGGCCAGCCGACATTCTCTTGAAAATGCTCTTTTCGAATCAGTCTGTATTCAATGGTCTTGCACCACCTCTCACCGAAAATAGGAGTCGTATTGTGGAAGAGTCCCTAGAATTCCTCCCCAGAAACATTCACAGATCGTGCCTTTCAAGCTATCGGAGAGCTCAGAGGGGCCCGCTGGTGGCAAAAGGACATCTTCAGGACCCAAACACTGTGGTCTTGTCCTTAGCGTTGCCATGGCATAGAACGAAGCAACGATGCTACTACCACAAACTCCAAGATAATTATATGAGGTAGAAATTGCTGAATACTTGGACCAGAAGCCTTATGAAAGTTGTCCAGCCTCGTCACTCAAGCGTCATCCAATCAAGTGTCCCAGCAACCATAGCCCTTGGATAAGCGCCGACCATACCGACACAAAAGATACTAATTTTTTTGGAGGGCTGTTGTAGCCTATTTGCCTACTTTATGGCGTATTACTATTGTCAATGTCTTTAACTGTTTCGATGCTCCCAAGGACTGCACCAGCGGTAGGCTCCGAGTATTGTGGTTCTTCTCCAAGCCCTTCAAGAGTAGTACCTTCAAAACAGACCTTCACATCTCCATTTGGAGAAATCTCTAAGGTTAAAGGAAAAGCAGCCCGTGTTTTCAAACCTACAAGACCAGAGTATGAGAAATCGTTTGGCGTGCAATTGAGCAGTCTACATGGTCGATGTCGATGGAGCATAGTGGACCAAGTGGCTTCCATTTGGGGGGAACTACGAGATACACTGCAGGAAGCATTGGGAAGACCTGATCAGAATATCTTCAAAGGTTTAAGTATTCGGGAGCCCCCTATTCTGCACTGTTACATGATTGGTTACGACCAGAAGTGTGCGCACCCGACGATTGCTATTTGTCATCCAATTCCGATCGTTCTTAACCGAAGCGTGAAATTGGTATCTGGCATGGTGAAGAAAGTAAGTTAGGGACGGCTGAAACAGCACTTATAGTTAGCTGATCTGAAGCAGCATAATTTCAAGACCTTGACAGTTGAGTCTGAAATCGAACCGCTAGCACGCTCTAAACGACACGAATGTGGCCTCGTCTTTCCCAAAAGCGCTGTTCTTGATTCTCAAGGTTCTCAGGGGTTTCCCACCAACCTTTGTGGAGTAGGTCTTGTAATCAATGGCTCTAGCAAGCGTGCAACCTTGGGCGGTGTTGTGATCATTGACGGAAGACCTTTTGGGCTTACTGTTGCTCATGCATTTAATCAAGACTGTGTAGCACCAGTGGCTGAATCCAGTGCTACTGTTCGTTTCTACGATAGTAGTGGCGATGAAGAATCAGACAGCGGCTGGTCTGACGACTGCTCCGATGAAAGAGAGCTGAAGCCGATGACCAAAGGGTCCGGGACAGAAGATGAGCAGAATTCGTCCACACGCAGGGAGCTCATAGCAAATTTCTCTGGTGCGACAAATAACAATGATCAAGGTATACGTCGGAAGGGCTCAAGTCATTCAACTGTTACTAAATGTTGTTGGTAGTCTCTCATGACGGAGTTTTTCACGAACCCCAAGCAACATTACTGGGCACCGTTGCTTGCTTTTATGAGGAAACCACCGAAGGCCTCTCTTACGACTGGGCGTTAGTAGAACTAAACGATTGCACGCACCTTCTCACCAACCGGATCAGAGGCCGTCTCGATGCCGAACCCTTCTCCGTCACACAAATCTCGCAAAAGCAGCCACAGGGAAACGTTCTTGTTGCTACAAGACGTGGGGTTTTAGTTGGAATGGGAGTAAATTTTGAATCTACTATACAGGAGAAGTTTGGGACTAAACTTTTCGTTACGTGGTCTGTACAGCTGTTGACGGGTCAATTTGGTACGCCATGCACCGACGTACACATTTGGTAGTATTGCTAACGTTGAGCCAGAACCTGGAGATTCTGGTTCTTGGGTAGTTGATTCTGACACTGGAGATCTGTACGGAACCCTAGTGGCAGGCATGGCTCTGTTAGGAACAGGGTACATCGTTCCCGCTACGACCATCTTCTCGGATATCAGCCACAAGGCGAAAGCAGGAGTTATTGACTTCTTACCTGGAAATATGGATGTCGACCCACACTTACCAATGATAGCCCTTGCGGATACCAGAGGCCCCTTTACTCAAGTTCGACTCAGAAGAATAAGTTCTCCTTCGAACTTCAGACCTGTCATACCTGCAGAGGAACCTTCCGACAAAAGTCAGGGGATCAATCGTGGTCAAGCAGTAAAACCACTCCTCTCTTATAGCTCGAATAAAACTCGTGAACATGGTGAAGAGCCTTCAAGTTCGCTTGTGCAGCAAACGGATTACATAGACCTCGAAACGCCAGAGTCAGGATTCATCCCATACGCATCCCACGTGGCTTTTGCGGAGATGTTACAACAATCCATGAAAGACCCGCTTGCCTTAGATGCTTTCACATTCGACATATGTAGAATACTTGCAATACCGTCCTCCGCGTCGCCTATAGAGCGGTTCTTAACGCCGAATTGGGTAGAAGACGCTGACAACTGGTATGCTCGGATCAACATGAGGTGCCGCAACGTTGATTGGCAAAGTTTGTCGATGAAAGAAGCTCGTTATGCTACAGCTAGGACCGTGATCCATGAATTCGAAAGGCTTGCAATTAGCCACGCTTCGAGTGTGCGGGTAGAAAATGGTGACTCATTGAACAGCTGAGACTTTCACTTCTTCAAGATCATTCCTACACAAAAGGAGGCAATTCATTAGCTATGATGACTGCGAGAAGCTGAAGTTCGGAATAAGATCTCCAAGACGATTGAGCCTAAATCGTAGTAGACGGCCTGGAAAGAGCGAACGTGGCATGAAGCCGGAACATGAAGTAAAATTGGCTTATTCTGAAAGCAGCCGAAAACTATACGATCAAGAGGAGCCGGTATTTGAAGTCTTCTAATTTCCGTGACTCCATCTAATCTACTCGGCGTTGTACAAGTCTATGAATTAAGAAGTATACGAGGGCAGGAAATGCTCCAAGATATTCTTCCGACACCTTCAGAGAAGCTACAATGTTTGACTTGGGAAAAGCTCCACGGACAGTGGGCCGAGCTCGTCAACAACCAAGGTACTTCTCTAACGACCACTGCGGTCGAGCGCCGAAAGAAACAACGGGAAAATACCAAGATACATGAACCTTCCAGACCTAAACCTTAGGATTCCATAAAATTGATGTACCATGGAGGTGACGACAACCAATCATCAGAATCGTGAAAGGTGATGTTGATGAGCATGATAGCGGTACCTATATTTCTAGAAAAACTACCAACTAGGTAACCGGAGCTCCGCTCCTAACGCGCCTGAGGCTTAGGATGTCACTGGCTTTCGTTAATTGGGCAGACTGACTCTCTGCAAACTCCACACTCCTTTATGATCGAGTTTGATCTCTATTCATGAGATCAACAACAATAATAGCAAGATTCGCTTCTATGAGTTCTTCGGATTTCAAATTTGTTACACAGCGACAACATCCCTCCACCAAGAAACACCATAACACCATCTACATCGCTCTTCAAGAACCCTTATATTCCTCAGCAATCCAGCACGATCGAGTTACCCTTATCGAAAGATACTGTCAAGTCCCGCAAACCCCTGAATCAGCCGAAGACTCCGAAAAATAATGGATTGAGGCAGTCATCGTTCCCGACAAAGCTCCGTATGCAAAGGCCTGGGCTGGCTGGATCGGTTCTTGGCCTTGTGGATACTGCTGGCCGTGGTTATAGGAATCGTCCTCGGCAACTTCGTCCCCAACACCGGTCCAGCATTGCAAAAGGGTAAATCTGTCGGAGTATCTGTACCCATGGGGGAGTTACACCATCAGTATAGCTCATGTTGATTACCAGCGTCGTGTTGATTGCAACAGCCATCAGTTTGCTTGTGATGATGTACCCGATTCTGTGCAAAGTGCAGTTGGAGACGCTGCATCAGGTTTTCCGGAAACGGAATCTGGATCCAGAATGCGTTCCGCATTGTAATGAACTGGCTCGTAGCTCCTTTCTTGATGGTGAGTCTTCCGTATCTCTAAACGCCACGTGCAAAAGGCTGAGAAGTGTTAGCTCGGTCTTCCTTGGGCATTCTTACCAGACAAGAGCGGGCTCCGCGAAGGATTGATTCTAGTAGGACTGGCTCGATACATCGTAATGGTAAACCTCCTTCTCGGCATAACACAATTAATGCCGTAGTTGACATGCCCCACGGCAGGTTCTCATTTGGACTGGTATAGCCGGTGGAGACAATGAGTACTGCGCCATCCTAGTCGCCGTTAACTCGATCCTCCAGATGGTCCTCTACGCTGCGCTTGCCCTGTTGTTCATTTAGGTTATCAGCCACGCCAACTCTCAGGTCACGATCTCGTACACAACCGTAGCAACCAGCGTTGCCGCCTTCCTCGGCATACCCATCCGAGCAGCCATCATCACCCGTTTCGGCCTCCGTAACTTCCTCAGTGTATCCCGGTACGACAAGGTCTTCCTGAAATGGGCAGCTCCATGGTCATTGATCGGTCTCCTCTTCACAATCCTAGTCTCTTCGCGTCGCAGGGCTATCAAGTCGTCCACTATATCGTATCCGTCGTGCGAGTCGACCCTCCGCTGATGGTAATCTTTGGCACCTGTTGGAAACAGGTGCCAGTACTGCTACCCCTGTGGTTAGTAACTCCGCTCCGAGCCCTATGGGGCTGGCGCTAAGGGGTTCAGAGTTTTCACCTCCTTCCTACCTTCGTAGCTTCCTACAATAGTTCAACCAATATATACACATGCACATATGCTCCTGATGGAGGACGAGATCATATGGGGCATTTTGGTATGTAGGTTGAAGCTTGATAGGAGTCTATCTAGTAAAACTCTACTAGCGGCCCCAGCCCTATCAGCCCTATGAAGGCGGAGATTACCATCTCCCCTATTTCCAACAGCTGCTTCTGACCCTCATACGTCGAGAGCACCATCTTCTTTTTCACCTTGCTCGTAACGCACAAAACGAGCTTTGGCTACAAGCTCTCCGCCACGCAGAGCTTTACGGCTGTGAGCAACAATTTTGAGCTTTGCGACCGCGGTTGCTGTTGCTACATTTGACGCTAATAGCGATCAGGCGCTTGTGTCTACGGTTGGGCCGCTGATAGAGGTACCTGTGTTGCTTGGGCTGATGTATGTGGTGAAGGCGATTGGGACGAGGCGGGGATGGAAGGACTCGGAGTGCGGGTGATGTATATGTTTTTTGTTGCAAAAACAAAATAAAAACACGCATCAACATAACTTTTTCTAACTACGCACCAATTGTGGATCGTGGATGTTCTGAGGCAATTTGCCAATAACCACTACTTCTTGATGCTGTGTGCTTCGACTCGAAGAAACAAGCCATACAGCCTAAGCACCAACGGATCTATGGCAGAAGCTCGACAGAGATGCATCTCACAGTGGGCATACCTTTCGGCCACCTAGAACCATCGAGCCCCTTTGGCCACTCATTCGCAGCCAAGAATCTCTTTCTTCTTACTTCAAGCGTTGCACATAATCGCCAGCACCTAATCTATAGCACGCAACAGCCTCACACTCCCGAACCCCTTTATCCTCGACATACCAATCCATTTTTTCTTCTTCTTACAACCCGCTTGCAAGTCTTTCAAGGCAAACTCTCTCCATCATCTCTACACCACGAAGCCGGGTAGAGATATGGTGGGTGCATATATACTACAGCGGTAATTTATCATACGTGCCGAAGAGAACAGAAAGTGCACGACCCGAAACGACTGAGCTACATATATACTTCATGTGTAAATCCAATGCTATTTTTACAGCTGATATATCCTCTTTCATTATTGGTTTTAGTTGACCTAAATCGTGACAGGTTAAGGTAGTGAGATGCGTTGAATCTATGAAAAATTACTTGGTTAGATTGGTGTATCGATTCTCGTATTTCTATCGATATCGAGTATCTTCCTGGTTCTTGTCACAGTAAATTCTGCCATTTTCTATCGCAGTGAATATTTTCTGTTCGTATCGATTGGTTCTGAAAGTTTGAGTTGCGAGGTACAACCCATTGAAGCTTATTTGTGGTGACATGCTAGACTTTGTTCCGACGCCAGATGTTGGAGCGTTTGATGAGTGTTGCTCAGATAACATTTGTACTGGTATATTAAGAAATGTCACGATGAGCTGGTTTCAGGTTCATGTTGAGGAACAGAACGGTAGATATTTGAAGACGTTGATGTGGAAAAGAGTGCAAGGGATGCCGGGAAGGTGTGAACTCAGTATATTCTATGAATAAAGGCTACGAGAGTTTAATCAGAGATGAGCTCATTTCGATTCCTCTGTTGGTCATTCAACGCAGACGGGCCTGCAGACAAGAATCTGTCATATTCGTCTGTACCTCTGACACTCTCTTGACAATGTTGATTGCAACGGCGCGATAGAGTGGCCGAACCCGTTGGTCTTGAACAGCAATAGGGCTGCTTGAGAATGCCTTCCCGGAGCCCTTACGCAGCAGACCTTGGCTGTTTGCGTGCACAGAATGAAGTTGTTTTATGTCAATCAGAAATCCCAAAGGAATAGAGAGAATCCTGGGGCAGCCACAATCAGCACGTCAGTCACGGCTTTCAATGCGCTCTAATCAAAAGACCTTGATCTAAATACTGCACCCGATGGTTACAAGGCAAATGCACAATACAGCGCTAAAACACTTCTCAATCACGCCTGTTAATGGGATAGATTTGGACATGAGTTTGGGCTGAGGAGCAGCAGCGTCAGTGAAGAAGGCTGATGGCGTGTTAACGACCAATGGTTAGGCTCAACGAATGATCACGCATCCAGGGCAGAATGTCACTGCTGGTATCTTATCGGTTGAGAACCAGTTAGTCATATGGTTGCTGCGTGACATTACTTACGGGAAGATGGGTCTGATTCCACGGAAAGCATAGATTCTAGCGGTCAAGGTAAGTCGTTGAGAAACGGTTCAGGAGCGTCATAGTCTAGTAAAATTATGTCTAAACAATTCTTTACGTCTCATAGCTTCTGTAAGGATCGATATTATAATGTTGATGGAGACCAGGAGTCAGTAGTACCAAGGAGAACTTGCCGTAATGCCATCATCTATAGTATTGCCAGAACTCTGTCCAAGTAGCCTTCGGGCCTGCTGCTATCGGCCTGGCTTTTGCGAGAGCTTCATCGGTAACCTTGGCGTTATCGGCTCTTTTGCCGGAGAGGTAGGCATCGCTCTCTGCCTTTACCTTCTCCATGTCCATGGTGATATTTATGGTATAACGAGGAGTCTCGGGGATGGTAAGGCGAAAATTCAATGCCCCAATGACGGGTTGCCAGAGCACCAAGACGATGATGATTCTCTACATCTTATCGGCCGCCCTCTCACGTTTCGTGTCGCACTTGAAGGCCATCACACAGATGAAGAAAAATAAAGTCGCTTCAAGGTTTCCAAAGTCTTGCTCGACTGCACAGCTAAGCAAGAACACTTCTCAATATCCCTCAAGAATGTACTTACTGTAGATTGCAAAGACAGAATGCATCGAAGCACTGCGTCATTTGACCGTCGAGATTCCGCAGTGATGACAGGGGACAGTGGGCAGCTACGAGTACCTCCCACACCTACACCCATCATGACTTGCTAGAAGATTAGGGGACCCAAGATCGCAAGGCCAGGGCCAGAACCGCTGATGGTTTTTCCGAATGTCTCAATCAGTCGGATGATAAATTCCAGACCGTACGTCTTTTTACGCCCCAACTTGTCGGCTAGTCAGCCAAAGACGACCTGACCCAATATTGCGCCGGCCGTCGTTGAGAGCTCGAGGGCAGTGTTTGCAGATACTAAAATAGAGTGCAAATTCAAGGAGGCCAGTTCAATCCTCGTTGTGATGATAGTCGCGCTGAACAGGTTGTATGCATCTGTGGAAAATCAGGTCTCGACCGCCATGTCGGCTCGAACGCGAGAGGGTCCGATAGGTGCGTTGTCAATGGCTGCGAAGCAGTCCTTCGAAGTGCATTACTGTCCGTTGCTGGAGGATTCAGGGCTTTTGCATCAATCATCACGGATGTGCGGAGCACGGAGCGAACTGTCTTGATATCTATTGTGAATGGGGATAACGATTTAGCTGAGGTAAAGAATCTGAAGAAATAAGGTTGCAAGCCGTAGAATACTTGGAAAAATTCCACAGATGAAAACTTCCAGCAAGGCGGCTTCAAATTCAATAAAATCGCAACCTGTCGCGATGCGAAATTCTTTCTGAGTTCTTCCTCGTCGTCTTGCCCTTGAGTCTGCTCGATCGAAGAAGCATGAGGGCGTAGAAAGCATGCCACATAACCACTGCAACAGGCTGCAACTTTCCTAGCTTGATGGGACGATATGGCACAACCAGGATTGAACGAGAACTTAGTTGCGCCTCGCCTTAAATCTGGGGTTTTCACAGTTTAAGACGAGCGTTCCGACATATCTGGTACATGGTAAGAAATTGATATCTTTTGCTGAGTGCTGGGTCTCGGTCAGCCTAAGACATGACACAGGCCTCATGCCACTTGACTTGGCGATGATTGTCACCATAGGCTTGTGATTTGCTTAACCTTGACAAGAATTTGAGTATCATTGGCATGCCAAGTGATCCCATGTGGTCAAAGCCCCTTTTCGCTTCAGCCCTTGTCATTGCAGAAACCTTGTGTCAGCCAAACGGGATCCTAGAATTGATATTCAACGACGATGCATACTCCTTCTTAAGAGTGCGATTTGGTTCTGCTGTACCCGAACTGCTATCCTTCAGTCACCGGCTTACCTTTTTGCAATGTGGTCGGTTTTCCAGGCGTTCGCAAAGTGGCAGGCGCCAAACTTCGACGCGGTTATGTTGCAAAAATGAGCAGATATATGTCCTGTTCAAGTCCCTATAGGTGGTACGGTGTGTTTGCTCACTTCTGACGTGTTTAAACAGGCTTGCAATAGGGCTTGATCCGTCCTAGCTGCGATCAATGTGCGATGAAGACGCCGGCAAGGGCTTAGATAGCGAGTGCGAACTATTTGTTGAAAGCGGTTTTCATGGTACTGAGTCTCATGCCATTGAAAGTCCTTTTACTGCATGCGGCTAAAGGGTCTATCCAGTTGACCCGGCCTTCGACTTCAGGGGCCAAGTTGAACTTGTCTTTGCCTATCGATACCATGGGCAAATTGCGGGCTTGAAGGACCAATGATTCTCTGCATAATCAAGCACGAATAATTTACGACTCATTGGCCGTTCAGGGCCCGGAAGCCATAGCTCAATCCGGGCCGACGTTATCATGATTAGCCAACGAAGACCCTCGCACACCAACCACTGAGACTTTCAATCATGGATTTGTCGACTTGAAGCGGGAATTGAGGGTGGTTAGCCTGTCAGACGTTACGGAAAGGGTTTGCGAAGAATGGCAGGCCCGAGCTTATTGAAAGCCGGATTTGATAAGTCTGAAAATCTCCCTAGTCAGCTTCAAAGGATGAAAATACCGTTGACGTCTGGAAACGCTTACTTCAACACCCTTATTGCGCACGCCATCGATATTCGTACTATTCAACGGCACAGGTCCACAAGATGGACGAGACGATACAACGGCTTGGCCGTGGCCTTGGCGAAGTGACGACACCAATAAAGCTTTCCGGCCAAAAGTCCGACCTTGATCTGTGGAGGAGAATCCTTACAGCACTTCCTGGATGCGAACATTCTGAAAACCCATGGCGACTCGGATCATGGTACTAAACAGCAATGCGGTCCAATACAGCGGCTGTTGAAGCTGCAGACGCAGGTTTTGGAGATCAAAAAGGTTAGCTCATCCTTGACTTTTGGTCACTCAACCCTCCCCCAAGCCAGCAAAGGTACGTGAAACGCTGAGACTGACATTGAAATTACAATGCAGTCGTAAAGGTTCCATTGCGCGAAAAGCACCAAACTCCTTGGGGAATTGCTTTTGTCATTTAGTGATTGTCTGGACTTCCAACGTTTCGTGAACCACAATCAGCTAGCTGTTGTGCAGGCTGTGAACCTATTAAAATCTGGAACGTGCATTGAGTGAGTATCCGATTTTGCTCCTGAGAAGCTTCTAATTACACGCCAGCTGAAATAATGTTGTCTGTGCTAGAGTCGGTCAAAGTTTCTTACATTTCCTCAAATTAGATAACACTTTCGATGAGTTGCGACCCTTTCTTGGTGCCACCGGATCTCTCTTTATGCTTAAAATTATCCGAATCGTTCGTCAGATAGAGGACTACAGTTGCCCGATATGCTTAGATCTAGCATTCAAGCCCAGTAAGAAGCAACCCTCTTCGTACTGAATAGCGACATTTTTGAACCTCGCAGCTAAGAAAGATATGCAGCCCGTCTGAGTTGTGGCCATATTCTCTGCATTTGTTGTGCTATAATTCTTCAGCGTCGTCTGAATCCTCAGTGTCCATCGTGTCGGCATGGGACGGTGATGGCAGCGGACTCTTACAATCTCGATCACGAGCGCATGAGATTCTTGGAGAGGTTCTTCCCTACCGAGGCAAAGCGGAAGCAACGGAACAACAAGAAGCAGGTGGCGATGGATTGGTTTGGACGAGCAATTGTGCAACCAATTTAGAGTCGGCGCGTAGATGTAGAACCGTAGACCGTGTTTCTTAAGCGTAGTACTGATGTTTTTGAGTTGTCCTTGCTGTTGTCCAGGCTCCCAATCACAAAAAAATTCTCGATATCATTGGTAAGGTAAGCTAAGGTAGCCTTGAGGTTGTCACGAGACTGGAGATGACCGCGGACCTTGAATTTCAGTTAACGGATTTGTTTCATAGAAAGAAATTCGTCTACAATGAAATTATGGGTCATTTGAAATCTTCAGCAAGATCCCCGACTGGTGGTTTTCGCTCGCCTCTGGTTTGCTGGAATGATGGTACCGGCCAAACATGTTCCATAACTCGATTCCGACATGAAAATCTTTTGTACACAAAGAGCGTTCAAAGGCCGAAAGTGCTCCTCAGCTGATCGGTCATACATTTGGGCAGATTTTTCTTGGTCGTACATCGGGTTTCATATATGTTTCTTGTTCAAACCCAAAGCCTGAGGCTCGAGGGGCTGCCCAGAGCAAAACGTGACGCGTGTATTCTTGACGACTTTTACCATCGAGCTCGATGGGAAGTTACACAGAAGACGATCGTCCATAGCGATGGTCTGGTATATTGCGCTTCGCAGCTGAAGTAAGTCGTCAGATTGAGGTAGGTCGGCATGTTTGGGTTATCTAATACGAGCTAGGCCGAAGTGGGCGGCGAGAAAGCACGTGCATCACAAGCGCCGAAGGTAGCTCTTCCATCTGTCCAGAATCGTCGTGCCTCAACATCGCCAATGAAAAAATAACATCCATCTTCATCTGTAATTCTTGTGCTCACTTTCCAGTTGAAGTCCTTTTCATCGATAAAGTGTCTTTCAGGAAATGATGTTGCCTATTATTTTCAGTGCGGACACGGACTACAGCGAAGGAAGTTTCAGTCGTTGTTCCAAGAGAGAATGTGGAATTGATAGCCTCTACTGGGACTCAACAAATATGTTGTTGGTCATGTGGTCTCCCCGACGTTTGTGTTAGATGCTGGGCACTCCATACTCTTGTTCATCTAGTACTCATGGTTTCCTCTAATCTAAATGCTGCTGTACGGGTTTATCTAACCATGTAGCGATCTGAACTAGACCATGGTATTAAACGTCCTGTCCGCCATGATGTCGACATGGTGCAGTATCTGACCTCTCGCAGAGGCCAGGGTATGCGAAGGAACAGTAATGCGGATGGAGCTCAGATGCTATTGATGTTCACCCCACTGACTATATCACTTTTCATCTTTGTTGCGGACTCGGCGGTCCTGGAGGGGTCTGGCTCTTGCTGTTTTTGTGCCTGTTGCTTTGCTGCTCTCTCAATCCTTTCGCTGTACCGATCGCCAAAGAGATCGAAATGCGGCCTCATGACGGTTGTATACTTTACGAATTCCTCCATACAGTCCACGAGTCGATCTCGATTACCACTTGGTATGAGCCTGCTGCCGCCTTCAGGGTCTTTTTCCATAGTTGCGTCGGTAAGCGCATCCGTGAATTGTGTGTATGCTTTGGGTATTGAGCTCTGATTGGGTATAGTAAACATGCGCATCCAACGCCCGAGTATTCGCAAGGTATTGACAGTATTGAAAGACTGAGAACCGCCCGACACTTGAGCAATTGCCAGCGTCCGGCCTTGTGTTGGTCGAACCGAGCCGGTTGAGAGAGGGATCCAGTCGATTTGGTTTTTGAAGACAGCAGTCTGGGACTTGTTAAGATGCTTGCTACAAACCATATTGGGCAAACAGCCTGGGTAAGATTGACGCAAAACAAGTGACTTACTATGTTGCCATGTTGCTCAGGTGAAACCCAGATATGTCCATCGCTCCACCGACTCAACTGTCGCAGCTCTTGCACCTTCTCGTGCGAATGCTGCTCGTCATCCTTGACCGGTAGACCCATTGGATCATACACCCGAACGTCACAACCAAGTCTGAAGAGGATTCGGGCCGCTTCCAAAGCGAGGAGGCGTGAATATGACCTGATCGCCAATCGCGGAAGTGAGCATGGTGGGGCAATGGTGTCAAAGCCGCGGTGGATTCGTCTGTAAAGACGTAAGGGAAGGGGAGAAAATCACCTCCGTCTCATACTCCCGAAAAGCACCAACACCTTCAATCTGTCGCCACTACTTCTCTTCAATTCTCCCTCCACCATCTTTAACACAGTACTAAGCTCCAGCTCCGATACCCAGTCGTTCTTCGTGACCTCATCATCCAGCAAAAAGGGCCGGTAGGCTTTCCTGACCAGTGCATCATCCTCGGAAACCGGGATCGCGAGCGTCCGTTTTAGATCGGTCAGGTCCGGGGCGATCACGGTAGACGGACGAGCAGCTGCTGTATTATTCAAATCACCTTGAGAGGTCGTCATTGAAGCCATGGAACGGCGTGTTTCAGACTTGTAGAAATCTCGCACAAGAGTGGGAGAATGAGACCTCCTAACACTACGACGTAGAGAACAACAGCAACCCGGCGAATAATACCGTAAAAGGCGCGGAACGTAAGGACTGCTCATTCGGGCATTATCAAGTGAATAATACGCATAGGAACGTGATAGGAAGAAGCTCAGTACCCACTAGCTGGGGGGGGGTACTTCTACTTTGTGATTATGTAGGTACATGTTACCTTGGTTTTAAGTACCCAGATGAAGCAATGAGATTAGCGATTTGGTCGGATCGGCACGATCGGGTACTGCGTATCATACAATCCGGGCACGCCAGGCCCTATTGAGCGGGTGGTCACTGCCCGACTTTGATTGGTCGGGAAATGACCGAGAGGCCGTTCGCAGCCTTGAATGTCCAAAGGCAAACCAAATCGTCTTGTTATTGATCATTCGCTCTTTTTCGAGGTATGTAGTAAAGAGTTAGGTAAGCACCTGTTAGATTGCTGAATCTAGATATTCACCTCAGCTTCCAACAAGTCTATATATCTCAACGATAGAAATGCATTATCCATACCCGAACTCTCACGACGCAACATCTACCACACCTTTTCTTTTCATCTATCGCTATTTTCCTGAAGTCCCCATCTCCACCATGCCTGCCAAAGTTTGCAAGTGATTTGTCGAATTCAAAATATCTAATAACGGAACATCGACCTTGAATACACTCTAGAACCATGATCGGTACTCGGCGCGTAATCATGCTGTCCATTCCGTACGACGCCAGTGCCTTATTCGTGTTCACTTTTTTTAGCGACATAAGCAGCAAATTTGAAAATTTCCTGAATACGAGCGCCAGGACTGCCTCGATCAATGACGTTGCTCCAGCTGCTTCCTCCCGAACGCTTTGATCACGGCCGCAGGCAGACCTTTGGATCACGATGCGTCGATGGATGTGAGCGCCGCACCATCATCTTCTGAGCTGGCATTGAGGGACGCGGAAAGTAAAATGGTCCGAGGGTCTTGTATGGTTCCGTTGTTGACGTCGAATCCCTTCTCCACCATCTTGCGGATGTCGTGGGGCTTCAAGCCTGTGAGAACATGGGATTTGGCAAACTTGTCGTACTCCATACCACCTGCTGATGGCGTGCCGGATAGCGATAGGTCAAATGTTTGAAGGAACCCTTCTTCATCAAGAGGCTGAATGCTCTTCCGAAGTAGTAATGCTTCAATCTCTGAATTTTCGTGAACTTCAGAGATCATACCGAAACCAATGGAGCTAACTGGTTTGCCCAAACTCTGGCGGTATCGAGCAAATGCATCAAGGAAGCCGTTCGCAGAACAGTAGTTGCTTTCGGTTGCAGTCCCAACACTTCCGGAAACAGAGGAGGTCATAATGAAGAAGTCGACCTGGCCATCTTTGCCTTCCAGCGCCTCGTGTATGTTCCAAGTCCCACGCCACCTTGGCTGGATACCGGTATGCCACGCTTTGTGGGTCATGGTCGAGAACAGGGCTTCGTGGAGACCCATGGCGGCTTGGATTACGCCACCAATTGGTTTTGGAGAAGTGGTCATGCAAGTAAGAACACCAGCCTTGCCGCTCACATCCCTACGAATAACCTGTACAGCGGCTCCGGCTCTTTCGAGGGTTTGAACTACTTCGCGAGCTGCGGGTTTGTCGGTGGCGGAACGTCCAGGGAACGTGAAATTGCGGGCGCCTCGTTTGAACATCCACTTGCTTAGACTTCGTCCAAGGCCACCCGAACAGCCAATCAAGACGTACGATTTGTTGGAGTCAAACGTTGCGGTGTATTGTGCAGGAACAGCCTACATTCATCAGTCTACTGTCAACTTCAGAGGTGAGAGAGATTTCGTACCGGAACGATGCTTTTCGGATTCTGCATCGATGACAACTTTGCCTATTCTGTTCTTCTGAGAGAAAAAGCGATACGCTTGCGTAATCTCCGAGACGTCGAAAGTCTTGATAGGAACAGGCTTGACTGCTCCAGCGCGAGATAGTTCTAGAGCTTCCCTGTATTTACTTTTTACTTCATTGGCAGGCCAAGGCTAAATGTGATCTAGGAGGGTTATGCATACTTGATGCAAATGTCCTTGTAAAATTGGTCCTCATGGTAATAGAGCTCCGTCAGATTAAAGGCAGTAAAAGTCACATTACGGAAGAATACATCCATATCAAGCTTTCCTGCATCGACAATATCACGTTTGCCAACTTCAACGAACCGGCCAAAGTTGGCGCAACATCTCCAACCGGCATGAAGAAGATCACCCGTCAAGGAGTTTAGCACAACGTCCACGCCTTTCCCGTTAGTCGCGGCAAATATTCCATCCACAAACGAAATATCCCAGAACTGAAAGATGTTCTTTCGCGGTATTCCTAATTCGCTCACAAGGACGTCTTTCTTATCTTCTGTGCTCACAGTCGCGTAGAGCGTGGCACTGCGCTGTTGCGTAATGGCTATTGAGGTTTGGCCAAAGGCCCCAGCGCCAGAGTGGACGAGAAAAGTCTATGGCCATATCGTCAGCTCTGAATTAGCGGTACTCGTGATTGTTATTTACTTCTCCAGCCCTCAAATGTGCGCGATCGTCCAGCGCGTACAAAGCTGTGCCGTATATCACTGGAAGTGTAGGCATAACCCGTATCCAACATGTCAGCGCTTTTCACGAAAGTAATCGCAGTGAGGGCATTAGACCTCGAAGCTTTCTTCTGGAAGCATCTTGTAACAAGCCCAGGCTGGTACCCTTTCAGTGGTTCTAAATGAGTTGGGGGCCAACGCACAGACTCGATCGCCAGTTTGCAGATCCTTAACATTTTTGGCGACAGCTTTGACGATATCAGCGATTTCAATAGCAGACGTGCCTTTTCTGATCTCGACTTTTCCAGAGAGAACGTATATATCCTGTCTATACTTTAATGTCTCGAAGTCCCCCTTTATTGGAATTGATGAATACCTTTGCATTGAGACTAACCGCTTTCACATACATGTCAACCTCGTCGTCCGGAATCTCCGTCTGGGCTTCTGACTCTTGTTGAAAGTAGATGGTGTTCATGACGCCAACCTTTTTGACTAAAAGTCGAGCTGGAGACGCTGCTTCAAGGGTCATCTCGCAGGGTTGCTGATGTCGTCTCTGACTGAAATGCTTATTTAGACCGTCGTCGGGTACAAAGCGACTGATATGTAAAAGATCGTTTTTAGACACAAACTCCTTGTTGTCTGGGACATCATCTGCGAAAAGCGCTTTTTCTATGTTGCTACAGATGTCATTCCCGATCCGACCGAGACATATGTGTAGGGGTTCTAATATCTAAGATGACAAATCGAAGAGATGGCTGTTCTAGCATCAAGGCTCGAGATAAGCCGCTTGCTAAGGTCAGGTCTGGCGAGGATCTATCTATGTAGGTGGCTCTAGTCAACCAGACGAGATCAGTAGATTTCTCCATGACCCGCTTCAAAAGGTCCATCTCGTTTGGCGTCATTACGGGCAATAGTGGCTTCTCCACTTCCAGGAGAGTAATTACAACAGATTTCTGAGGCAGTTTGATAGCTTCGATATCCTTTAGCGAATAAGAATTGACGTGCTCAGCTCCAACAGTGCTACAGAAATGTGCTTTGATCTCCCTTGAAAGATCTGAGGGTGTTGAAGATTGTTCGACCTGGATAATGTTAGATGGCCCTAAGGGTTTGTTTTAACTCGGGAAAGACAACATGCGAGAACAATCTCTTTGCTTTCTAATTTACGGGGCTTTTGAGATGTTAAAGCGAGCATTACGCCGCCTACCAGGTTGAAGACCTTGCATCCGGACTCCTTCAAACATTTTGCTGCGATAGCAGAATCTCTGCCAATCACAATACTCTGTGGGCTGAGGATGTTCGGGAGATAATCTGCTATTTTCGGCCAAAGCTCGCTCATCGTCGCCTTCTGTGCAAAATTAGCTTTGTCCATGGTTATTGCAGCATCTTTGGACTCACCTGAGGCATCAAGACCACGTCATAGGTACTGATCTTGTCAGCATCAAGCTTGATTTTGTCCAATTTTTCGGAATTATTGACTGACCTAGCTAATTCGCCATTCGAGAAATTGCCAATGTGCCATTCCTGCGAGCGTGGGAAATCTGACTCATTGTCTAAGACATTAGGCAATTGTCTGGTCTTGCAATCGCACTCTCTGCCAACCTCCAGAAGAACACAAAGGCGTGGATTTTTGTGCCCAGCAAGATCAGCCAAGCCCGCGATGACGCTAAGAATGTTTTCTTCAAGAAGATTGTGGTCTGATATTGACTGCCCTAGGTACCTGAGTGGTGCTATACTAGGTACATTTTGGATGGTTAGTGGCTCTCTGTTGAAGTGTATATCATTTCGTTAACACCGCTCTTGCAGACAATAAGCCCCTTGTGTGTAGAAGTTGCGGGGCTTAAGCACTTGCAGTCCCTATTGTCTCTCTCGTGGACCACGATCATACTTCCAACAACCCGTACGTATGATCCCACCATGATCCTGCATCTCTGAATCAAGAAGCAAACTCTCACACCAATCACCAATCTCCGAGGTCATCGCGCTACAGCTGCGCCGCCCTAACTCCTCCAGACCTTACTTGTATCCGCGAATATTCTCCTATAACAGTGATTTAATACTCTCTGGTCAATGCTATTGTAGAGCACCATGATGATAAAATATCCTAAAGAAAACTAGTAGGAACCAATGATGATGCTCAGAAGAAATGATAGCCGGCCGCACAATAAAAATTTCGGGAAACCTCAGATATAGTAAGTTTCTCCCAATGAAGGGCGATCCTGGATACCTACTTTACAAAAAGTGGTAGCACGTCTCCTAACCCGCAGTAATATTACCATTACCGTACTTGCCAATTGCCATCAACAAAAGGTACGACAGGGATGTCTTTGGCGACGCAACACTAACAACCAATGAGCGTTTAGCGGTGACATCCTCCTGTTCTACGACTCAGACTACGAAGTAATATATAGTCAACAAAAAGTATCCCGGTATTAATCCAACCATCTTTTCATTCAGCCCCATTTTGATTGTAATTCTACCGCAACGTAGATTACTAAAGCACAATGTTGGTCCCATAAAATCCAATAATAGTACTCTCTTAGCTAGTCATCATTCACACTTGCATCCTCATCGCTCGAAGGGTAGGAGTATTCCCGGCCCGATGCACGTTCCGGTCCCGTGCACACCCCACTTTACTACTTTCATCTTTCTTCAAAAATCAATTACAAATTCAATATGGCTTCAATTGAGGCAGCGCTTGCAGATCTA